>ENA-OWRJ01000176-OWRJ01000176.1-human-gut-metagenome-genome-assembly--contig:-NODE-176-length-95824-cov-4.752342_pt1 | contig 95824 bp, 80 predicted proteins | sample MGYA00248269_ERZ651897 | MGnify/ENA primary metagenome ERZ651897 (study PRJEB26924, sample SAMEA4378252) | human gut metagenome | biome: human gut; feature: human-associated habitat; material: faeces...
CAGCATTTTTGAAAAATTGCTGGAGCAAAAAACTTTTATTTGCCTGCGGCTCGTTCTCGGCTGCCAATATTTTATTTATCAATCCAAGGCAAACCACGTTTGCCGTACCTATCCCTTTGAAAGGAGATTCCAATGCCATTTTTTGAAACAACCATGCAACAGATGCAGGCGTTCCGACAGCTGCAACGGGCAAAACAAGAAGGTTGTTCTCCCGTTGCTCTGACTGGCTGTGCAATGGTGCAGAAAGCACAACTTGCCCTGACCCTTTCCAGCCCAGAACAGCCTGTTTTGATTCTGACCGGAGAAGAAGCAGAGGCACGCCGCCTTTGTGCGGATATTAACACGATGACCAACGACCCACAGACGGCATTGCTGTTTCCTTCCAAGGAATTGGTCTTTGCTCCGGCTGAGGGCATTTCCACTGCCTATGTGCATGCCCGTCTGGGCGTGCTATCTGCCTTGCAGCAGAAAACCTGCTCGGTAGTCGCTTCCAGTATCGAAGCTCTGATGCAGCCTGTCATTCCGCCGGAACAGCTTCAGCAGGAAAGCTTGACATTGAAAAACGGCGATACTATTCCAATGGATACGCTCCGGAAAAAGTTGATATCCATGGGCTATCAGCACTGCGAAGCGGTAGAAGGTGCAGGGCAATTCTCCATTCGAGGGGCAATTGTTGATATTTTTTCGGCACAAGAACCGCAGCCATACCGAATGGAATTTTGGGATGAAGAAGTGGATACGATTTCGTTTTTCGACCCGCAGACCCAACGCCGAACAGAGTCGGTTTCTGAAATGATGCTGATTCCAGCGAAAGAAACACTCTGCCCACCAGAAGAACTAGCCGAACGCATTCGTAGCCATGCAAAAACACTGCGTGGAAAATATGCAGTCGTTGCAAAAGAACATCTTTTACAAGAGGCTCAGCAGTTGGAAGATGGACTGGATTTGGTGCAGATTGATAAATATTATCCCTTGATTCATGAAACACCAGCACTGCTGACCGATTATGGTTTTTCAACAGTCCTGCTCAGTGAATATAGTTCGATTGCAGAAACTGCACGGGCATTGCTTTCCCGGCATCGGGAGGACTGCAAAGTCCTGCTGGAAGATGGTGTACTCTGTCGAGGACTGGACGGTTATTATCAAGAGCCGGAAGTTTTACAGGAGCGGCTTTCAAAGCGGTTCTGTATTTATGCGAACCAGTTTTTGCAGGGCGGCACGCACGTTGCCTATGAAAAACTGCTTTCTATGGAATGGGTGCAGCTTTCTCCGTGGGGCGGTGAACTCCGGCAGTTGATTGAAGATTTGAAAAGTTATCTGGAGCAGCATAGCACGATTTTCCTGCTGGCAGGGAGTGAAAAAACTTTGCCGATTCTGCAAAACGATTTGCAGGAGAGCGGTATTCCCTGCAAACTGGCAGAGGGAGAAACAGAGTGGCTGCCGGATACAGTCTACCTGCGAACAGGCAGCTTGTCCGGTGGATATTACTGCCCAGAAACAAATCTTGTAGTCATGACACAGGGCAGAACAATGCGTGCTGGCAGTCGAAAACGCCGGATTCATAAAGAGGGGGCAGCCCTGCACAGCTTATCTGATTTGACATCAGGGGATTTGGTTGTCCATGCAACGCACGGAATCGGGCGGTTTTTGGGCATCCGGAAGCTGGAACTGGAGGGTATGACCAAGGATTATATCACCATTCAGTATCGAGGAAATGAAAACCTCTATGTTCCAGTTACACAAATGGATTTGGTTTCCCGCTATATCAGCGGACGGGATGACAGCGGTGTAAAACTGAATCGACTCTCCTCCGTAGAGTGGCAGAAAACCCGAAATAATGTCAAGCACGCTGTCAAGGATATGGCGAAAGAATTAACGGAACTCTATGCAAAACGGGAAAAAAGTCAGGGATTTGCCTTTTATCCGGACAGTCGGGAACAGACCGACTTTGAAGCACGATTCCCGTATATTGAAACAGATGACCAGCTGCAATCCATTGCAGAGATTAAGGCAGATATGGAGCGTTCCCGTCCAATGGATCGCTTGCTCTGCGGAGATGTTGGATTTGGAAAGACGGAAGTTGCCCTGCGAGCTGCAATGAAGTGCATTTTGAGCGGAAAACAGTGTGCAATTTTAGTGCCAACGACGGTTCTGGCAATGCAGCACTATCAGACTGCCTTGCGGCGGTTTGAAACATTTCCGGTAAATATTGTTCTGCTGTCCCGTTATAATTCGCCGAAACAGACCAAGGAGAATCTGAAAAAGATTCGTTCGGGTGTTGCAGATTTGGTGATTGGAACGCATCGGGTTGTGCAGAAAGATGTTCAGTTCAAAGCACTGGGGCTTGCGATTGTAGACGAAGAACAGCGGTTTGGCGTTGCCCACAAGGAAAAATTCAAGGAGATGTTTCCGGGTGTGGATATGCTGACGCTCTCTGCAACGCCGATTCCCCGTACCTTAAATATGGCGATGAGTGGAATTCGGGATATGTCTGTGATTGCAGAGCCACCGCAAGACCGCTATCCGGTGCAGACCTGTGTCATGGAATATCATTTAGGCGTTTTGGTGCAGGCGATGCGGAGAGAATTGAAACGGGGCGGACAGGTTTATTATATCCACAATCGGGTAGAAACCATGCCGCAGACCGCAGCCAAATTGCAGGAAGTCATGCCAGAAGCCCGAATTGCAATTGCAAATGGGCAGATGGATGAAAAGGAATTGACAGAAATCTGGCGGCAGCTGGTAGAATATGAGATTGATATTTTGATTTGCACCACGATTATTGAAACGGGCGTAGACGTGCCGAACGTCAATACCTTGATTATTGAACGAGCGGATTGTTTCGGCTTGTCGCAGCTTTATCAGTTGCGAGGTAGAGTTGGACGCTCCAACCGCAGAGGGTATGCTTATTTTACGTTCCGGAGAGATCAGGTGCTTTCTGAAGAAGCAACAAAGCGATTGACTGCAATGCGGGAATTTACGCAGTTTGGCAGCGGTTTTCAGATTGCCATGCGAGATTTGGAAATCCGGGGAGCAGGCAGTTTGCTGGGTGGCAGACAGCACGGACATATGGAGGCAGTTGGCTACGAAATGTATTTGCAGCTGTTGAATGAAGCGATTGCAGAGGAAAAGGGCGAGCCAATTCAGAAAACCGCAGAATGTGTGGTGGATTTGCAGATGGAAGCCCACATTCCGGAAACTTATATTGAAAGCTTGAGCCAGCGGCTGGATATTTACCGCAAGATTGCAGCAATCACCACAGAAGAAGACCAGTCGGAATTGCTGGATGAACTGATTGACCGCTATGGAGAACCGCCAAAGGCAATTTTAGGCTTACTGACCGTGGCATTATTGCGAAATCGGGCGGCACAGTTGGGCATTACAGAAATCACGCAGCGAAATCAGACACTCTATTTTTATATCGAACATCCAACACAGGAACAGATTACCGCATTGGCGTGTGCCTATCGGGGGAAAATCGTCTTTAATGGGATGCAGAAGCCATATATTGGCGTAAAGTTAGAGCCAAAGCGATTGCCATTGGAGCAGATGCAGGATGTTTTAGCGATTATGATGCAAGCGAATCAAAAACCAGATGAAACATAATTGGTTGTAAAATACAAGCCGCAGGCAACAAAAAAGTTTTTCGGTGCAGCAGTTTTTCAAAAATGCTGCCGAGGTGTGGGCGAGTAGCCCACATTTGCGAAGCAAATTGGATTTTGCAACTTTGTTTTCCTGCTGCAATTGCATGTTTTGAAACTGTCCAATTCAAATAAAGTTGTATTATGAGAATCAAGGTTACAAATTCGGACAAGGCAACGGGGCAATTGCAGTACGCTGGTAGGCAAAAGCAGGGGTGGAACCCCCTTTTGCCGGATGCGAAAGATCGGTTTCCCTAAGAGAAGTTCTTCTAGGGAAACCATCTGAATCCAGTTCGGCAGAAACGCTTCGCTGTCTGCCTGTGTGCTGTTCGCTGGTGGTTGCGTTGTCCAAATTACCTATGAATCTTTCTTAGATTTCTGTTTTTCTGAATTTTTTATGTTTCTAGAATAGCGAACAGCAATTTCCCTTGTTTCTCCTAGATTTCAATAATATCTAATCAATACGTTTGTTAAGGGGGACAGCTTGTCCCCCTTAACAATCCCCCTCCGCCGAGCTGAGCCAGCTCGACCGCAGTTGCCTGCGGCTCATATCTTTGCAAGCAACCGTATCTAAAATTCCCGTTTTCTGGAATTTCCTAGCCAAAAAACAACATTTTTCGCTGAAAATATGGAAGAATGAACAAAAATATACCCCGATTTTGTGCACAATGTGGGTTTACACGGCTGAAAAAGTGTGCTATAATAGGTCTAAACTCGAAATTTATGCGTTGCAGACAGTGGGGTGCAGCGTCTGCACACAACCCTTGAAATGGAGGAGAAGATTCTCATGAAAAGAACAATACTTGCTGTTTCTGCATTTGCAGCTTCTTTGATGGTCAGTGCTGTAGCAGTTTCTGCTCCGGTACAGGCAGAAGAAATTTTCCACAGCCGGAAGGCTGTTGCGGAAGTTGTCGCTACAACACCGCTTTATGAAGCACAGGACGATACCCAGACGACTACCACAACTACAGATTTGAGTGGCGGAAACAATGTGGAAACCACCACAACACTGGATTCGGCAGTCACTGGCAGTGAAGAAACCACTACAACCACCACAACTGTTCCGCTGCAGGTTGTAACTGTAAACGCAACCCTGCACGCTTCTTTTAATGGCGATAAGGAAGATGCACCGTCTACGCCGATTTCCATCAGCAGTGATGCTCAGCAGGAAACTTATATGATTTCCTGTGATTTGACAGACCCATCCAAAGCGTTGGATTATGTTTATTTGGATTTTGCCCTGCCGGATGCAAAGCAGTCCATTCGGACATTCTGCCCGAACTTTACACCAGCAGTCACAAAGGTTTCCACAGGTGCAGACCTCTTGACGGATGTTCCGTATACGATGGGTGCAAATGCAGTCAACTATACCTATACCGATGCAACTGGCAATCAGTATGTGCGGGTTGTTCTGTATGATGCAACCACAACCGGAGATGGCTACTTGGCACAGAATGCAGCAATCACTGATAAGTTGCAGTTGACATTCCAGCTGACAGGTTTGGAATCCTTCGACCCGACTGTCACAACCACGACCGTAACCAGCGGTACCGTTACAACCACAACGGTCAATGTCAATGGTGCTTATGATACCAACGGTAAGGGCGGTTCTTATAACAGCGGTAAGGGCGGCAGCAGTTCCGCTCCAACCAGTACTTCTACTCCGACACAGACCGCTGATCTGAGTGTTGGTGCAATTGTCGTCGGTGCAGTCGCTGCCGTTTCTCTGGCAGGAGCTGCGTTTACTGTTACCAGAAGAAAGAAGAAGTAAGATTTCTTTTTTGAAATGCATTCCATCCGCCGCAAGCCGGAATTGATTCGGAACGGCGGATGGTTTTTTCTGTTTGTGTCCGGAAGATTGCTGAAAAACAAATCGCCATTTTGTGCAGATTGTATATTTACAGTGCATCAAAAGTATGGTATAATAACTTCAGGTATCGAAAAAAGATGCAGACGAACGAAAAATGCGAGGATGTATCGGGGAAGTACATCGTCTGTAAAGAGAGAAAAGAATGGAGGAGACACCGCATGAAACGCATCATCAAGGGCGTTTTGGCAGCCGCTTTGGTAGCAACTGCACTGACTGCCGGAACGATTTCTTTTGCAGCGAATACAGAGGTATCTGCGATTGAGGGCATTACCGCAACGCTGACCGGTTCGCTGGATGACAGTAATTTTGCTTATTATGGTGTTGGAAAGACCAATAAAAATATCGAAAGCACGACCGCCAATATCTCCAGTGATGGGGAATATGTCATCAGCTGGACGGTTTCCGGCAATGCTTCTACTGTCGATTATTTGTATTTGGATTTGAATTTTCCGTCACCGATTAACACACAGCCGATCAAGGACACATTTCCGGATTTGAACATTGTTGTAACGGAAGTAAAAACCGGTTCTACCATTGTGGATTATAAGATGGGAACGAATGCCGTCAATTATGACTATCTGAATGGCGGTTTGGATTCGGTTCGGGTAACACTTTGCGACCAGTCCACTGCAAACAATGGTTATCTTTCCAAGCAGACTGCAATTGGACAAACTTTGTCAGTAACCTTCCGGGTATCTGGTTTGGGCGATGACAGTACAACACCAGTTACGACAACGACCATGCCGGTACAAACGACACCGATTCAGACAACTATGGCAACCACGTTGCCCGTAACACAGCCAGCAACGCCGGTTGTAACCACAACAACAGCAGTTGTGGCAGCAGGCAGCGGCAGCACAGGCGGTATTCCAACGCCAACGCAAACAGCAGATTTGAGCGTGGGGGCAATTGTAATTGGCGGTGTTGCAGCCGTTTCCTTGGCAGGAGCTGCCTTTACAGTAACTCGAAGAAAGAAAAAGTAAACACGAAAACGTGTAAGAATAAAAATAAATAAAAAAACATTGCCGTTCTTTGCAGAACTTTTGCAGGGGGCGGCAATTTTTTGTTGCCGAAACAAAAAAAATCCCTGTCCGAATTTACTCGAACAGGGAATCTTGAAAAATCATAGGAAAAAAAGCTTATTCGTCATCTTCCGAAACAGTCGGTTCAGACGGTGCTTCTGGTTCTACTTTATCTGCTGCCATGGATGCACAGGAATCAGTATCTTCTTCTTCATCGGTGCAGGCATCTGCATCACAGCAAGGTGCTTCACACATCGGTTCGTCTGTGCCATCACAATCGCAGTCTTCACCGCCAATGCAATCATCTGTGCCAGCGAAATCACAGCCACAGCCGTCACGATGTTTTTTCCGCAGCTTTGTAACGAAGAAAATCGTTCCGAGCACAACGGTAGCAGTTGCCAGAATAATGGATACAATGGTGCGTGTTTTCATAAGCTCCTCTTTTCTCCGCAGAATGTAGCATATTAGTCTTTTTGTGTTTCGTTGTGACAGGTTCACTTCTGCGGCAGTGCCGCTGTCTAATGATTATTATACCATGTTTCGAGAAAAAATACAAGACTTTTACCGAATCTTTTCGCTTTTTCTGCGATACAATTTTGTGATTTTTGTTGATTTTAATACAAAATATGTAGAAAATGATTGCTATTTGGGGAGAAATAGAAACAGTTCTGACAAAAAAATCCGCCGCACAGCTGGAATGCCATGCAGCGGAGAAAAATGGATTGCATTTATAATTGTTTTTAGTCTTGTGCGATATATGGGAGCTCCTGATAGCCTTCCACATTGAGAACGAACCGCATCAAAGTAGTTGTATCCAATTCGCCAACATTATCTGTGCCGTCTGTCTGGTCGCAGTTTGCATTTGCATACTGAATATCGGTCAGCTGAACAACACCAGCCAAGAATTTATTCAGTAAAACAGCGTCTGTCAGGTCAACAACACCATTTACGTTGACATCACCGTAGTTCACTGCACCGATGTCTTGTGTAGTGGTAACAGCATTCGAAGTGGTTGTGCCCTTATTAGTCGTGGTGGTAGCTGCTGCGATTGTGGTTGTACCCTTGTCAGTTGTCGTGGTATCCGCAGCCTTTGTGGTGGTCAATGTTGTAGTAGTAGTTGCTGTTGTAGTTGCAGTAGTAGTGGTTGTGGTAACCGGCTTCGGGTCAGTGCCATCGCTGGAATCCATGTAAACGATACCGCATCCAACCGTAGACATATAAACCATACCGAACTTGTTCATGTCGCCAACGAGGAAGTTTCCGTTACCAGTACCGCCATAGAGGTGGTGCAGGTTGATGGCAACCCAAGTTTCGCCGGCATCGGTCGAACGATAAACGCCTTCCACATCATCATCACTCGGCTTGCCGTACATATACAGGGTATTCACGCCGCCCTCTTCTTCCGGAGCACCGTAACCAATAGTCTTGCAGTAAGAAACATTATCCAGCTTTTCAACCTTCTTGCCGTAGTCGGTCACATGGTAAGCACCATAGTAGCCAGCACCTAACATCAATTCGCCATCGCCTAAATAAGCGATTCTTCCGGCACTGTCGCACTGGTCATACATTGCAACATCTGTTTCTTCACTGAAGGTCTTGCCATAGTCGTGGCTGACATAGAACTTGTAGCAAGCATCCGAGAGATCCGGTGCTGGCTTGGAATAGCCCCAAGAAGAATTATAATAAGTGGAGTATGCATAGACAATGCTCGGGTCATTCTTTTCTACCTGCATAAAGGTTGGCTTTGAACCATATGCAGAAGCAATGCCGCTGCAAGCAGTCCAAGTTTTGCCGTAGTCATCGGAGTAAGAAACATTAGTTGCATTTTCACCGCTGCTCTTGAAGAACCGATAAGAACCGTCTTCCAGCTGCGTGATGGCAGCTTTACCGCCGGTCGGGCATTCCATCTGTGTCCAGTTCTTACCGCCGTCCAGTGTGTAGTAACCAACACCCTTGCCCTCTGCACAACGCATCATAACATCTGGATTCTGCGGGCAATATGCAATCGCACTGGCAGAACCGCTGCCGCCAGTTGCTGCGGTCATAGTCGGAGAATAACGGTTAGAATTGACAGTATCGAGGTGTTCAAAACCGTCATAGTCACCGATAACAGAATACGGATTCTTGCCCGGTGCACTAATCATATCAAGTGCAACGACTTCTTCAATGCCGTCTGCTTCAAAGTAAACCACTGGCAGTTCATCCCAAGTATTGTCGCAAGCGAAAACACCGTTACCAGAAGTAATCAGGAATCGGTTAGAATCTCGTGGGTCGAGTACCATTGCACCGCTCCAGTGAACAGCATAGCCACGAATCCACGGTCTGCCGCCATCCTGCAAATAATCTGCCTGCAACGGGCCGCCCCAAGTTTTTTCATTACCCGGTGTGATGCTTTCCCAAGTTGCACCGCCGTCGGTAGAACGGTAGAACTGAGAACCCCATGCAACAGTATCATTTTTCCATGCATTTGCGTCCCACAGCTGAGAATAACCGAAGTCGCAGCTGGTTGCAATCAGCTTATTGGCATCGTTCGGGTCGCCATAAACCGCACCATAAGCGTGGTTGGTTGTCGGGCTGATGTCGGTTGCTTCACCCGTTTTTGGATTGTACTTATACAAAGCACCGCCACCGCTGAAGGTCAGGCTGCCAGCGTAAGAAATCAGCAAGTTGCCGTCTGCATCCACATTGATTCTGGATGGATAGGAATTGGTTGGCAGGTCTTTGCTCAGCGGTTTAAAATCATCTGAACCAACATCGGCAACAACCAAGCTGTTTTCGCCCGTGATGCTTGTACCAACATAAACCTTACCATCCTGAATGTGAACGATGGAAACACCGTTCTGGTGGTAATATTCGCCATCGCTTAATGCTCTTGTCATGTGGCTTGTCCAGGTCGGCCACTTGATGGAATTTTTGAAGAGTCCCAAGTCATCATAGCCCTTAACGGCTTCCCAGGTGTCGCCGCCGTCTTTACTCATAATCAGGGCGGAGTCACCGGAAGCAACGTCACCACCGCAGTAGATAATATTCGGGTTGTCCGGATCAACGGAAATTGCTTCCCCGAACTGTCTGCCTTCGCCGTTGCCGTGAACCTGAATCAGGTCAGTGACATCAATGCGGTTAAAGGTCTTACCGCCGTCCCGGGAACGGAAGATTTCGGTTTTTGCATCGCTGAAATATGCACAGCCACAGAGCAGATAGATGGTGTCATCATCCGTCGGGTCAATGCACATCGCATCGACACTCAGAAAACCACGTTCGGAGTCGTTCAGGTCGTCCAGCATCTGATCCCAGTTGCCGGTATCATAGTTGTACTTGTATGCACCGCCAACGTCTGTTCGGGCATACATCACGTTTTTACCGGTGATAATACCGGATACAAAACCGCCGCCGGCAATACCGAGTGTCCCAACTTTGGTTTGGTCTGCAACGCTATCGGTTGCAGCGGAAGCTGTCAGAGTTGTAGAACTGCCCAGCAGGCTGGACAATGCCAAACTACCGCAGAGAACAGCACCTGCGGAGGTGGCTGCCAGCAGTCGCTTCATTGCTTTCTTCATAAAAAAATCCGCTCCTTCTTCATATAACATCAATTTCATTCCGTTCGGGCAGAGAAATGCCCACTTCTAAGGATTTATTATACCATAGATTGTGATAAAATGCAACTATAATTGTAAGAAGCAGCTTTATTTTTGTGCAGGATGCTAATTTTTATGGGAATCCACTTGACAAAATGCACAAAAACCGGAAAAAGCAATGCTTTCCACCGTTGAAATTTGTGTAAAATTACAAATGACAAAAACCAGCGAAATGTGTTATAATGAAGAGGATACCATGTGGGGTCTTGGTGTCTTACCCATCGGCAAAACGCAGCAGCAATGCTGTTTTTGAACAATAGGAGGAATACGGATGGCAAAAGCAGATGAAACAAAACGGAATCCCAGTTCCGATTTGGATGATGATATTTTTGCAATATTGAATAGTACCCGTCCAACGTATCCGGGCGGAGGGCCGAACGAACAGAAACCAGCGACCCAATTAAATCGGAGAGCCGTTTCTCAACCCAACCAACCAACGCAGCCTCAGACAAACCGCCCGTCGCAGCGAACACTGGTTCGCCCGGCAGCTGCCCCACAGCAGCAGCCAACACCAGCACAGGCAGTTCCGCCGGTATCCAACCCGACCGCTGCTCCGCAGCCGGAACAGCCGCCCGTTCAGCAGCCACAGCCTCGGCAGGTGATTTCTCACGCTGCCACGGCAGAGGATGCATGGCGGCCAGTTGTTCAGCCGAACCGTCCGCAGCAGTCGGCTGCTTCGGAAGAACCGCTGCCCCGTCTGCAAAAGCGTCCGGTTGTATCGCATGCAATGCCGGAGCAGGAGGACAGGGACTTAGAAGAATCGTGGCCGGATGTAGATACATTGGAAGAAATCCAAGACGAGCCGCCGCAGGAAGAACGCCGTCGGCTTCCAAAGGGCAGAAAAACGCTGGCAATTATCATTGCCGTGTATGCATTGATTCTGGTTGCTGGGTTTGCAGCTCGTTTCATTATCAATGCAGTGCAGAAGAACAAGCCAGAGGATGCAAGTTCGTCTGTCAGCAGTTCCAGTCAGGTGGATGACAGCAGCACACCAGATGTAACCGCTGCGGAAACAACGGAAAAAGCTGCCGCAGGAGATGCAGAAATTGTTTCGATTACGCCGGATGAAACCTATTTGGCAGTATTGGAAGATGGCACGGCAACCATTAAGGTTTCCCTGTCCGCCCACGGTGCAGCCAATGGCAGTTCCTTGCAGTGGACATCCAGTGATGAAAAAATCGCAACGGTAGACGAAAACGGAGCAGTCAAGGGCGTTGCCGCAGGAACTTGTACGATTTCTGTTTCTGCGAAAAATGACCCGAGCGTTTCCGCAGATGTGGACGTTGCCGTCCGGCATCTGGAGGAAAAAGACGGATGTACTTATGTAGACGGGATTTTGATTGTCAACAAGACTTACTCGCTGCCGGAATCTTACGATCCGCAGGGGTTGACACCGGAAACACAAACGGCATTGGATGAGATGATTGCGGATGCGTATGCAGCCGGATTGAATCTCTATGATGCTTCAGATTATCGTTCTTATCCGGATCAGATTGCTGTTTATCAGGAATATTGTGTGCGGGATGGCTGGGAAGAGGCGGATACTTATTCTGCTCGACCGGGACATTCTGAACATCAGACCGGAATGGTCATTGACTTCAACGACATCAGCAGCGATTTTGATGATACCGCAGAAGCCCAGTGGCTGGCAGAAAACTGTGCAAACTATGGGTTCATTGTCCGGTTTCCAGAGGGCAAAGAACCGATTACCGGATATAAATATGAATCGTGGCATGTGCGGTATGTTGGCGTGGAAACCGCAAAGGAAATTATGAGCCGTGGCATCTGTCTGGAAGAATACCTTGGCGTGGATTCTGAGTATAAAAACACATGGCCGGAAGACCCGTGTAATCCGGAATCTGGGGTATCAGAACAGTAATTTTTCACAGTCGACGATTTTTCATTTTGAAACAGCCCGAAAAAACAAACAGCAGGTGATACACCAATTTGGTGCATCCCTGCTGTTTTCTTTTTTGCAGATTGCATAAAAAAGTCGAAAAAAATTGCCGCTGGAAATGCACCAGCGGCGAAAAACATATGTAGAACAAAAGAAAGGAGACAACAAAACGAGTGATAATAATTCAACATTATTCTCACTGTTCTTATTATAGCGTACTTTTCGGAAATCGTCAAGCATTTTTCGGAAAAAATGCCTGAAATTCGGATTTTTGGGCAATGTGACCAAATTATATGAAATTTTGTAGGAAATTTTTACAGTGAAATGCATTTTTTCAAAGTGGGTCTGCATAGATTCCTGAAATCTGGAAATACTATGGCTGCACAGTAAAACTGTGACAAGAAAAGAGGTGTGGGAAACATGTGGGATAAATTGGCATTGATTTTGCTCGTGATTGGCGGTGTCAACTGGGGTCTGGTTGGCATTTTTGAATTTGACTTGGTTGCTTGGCTGTTCGGCGGTGCAACCAGTGCTTTGAGCCGAATTGTTTATATTTTGGTTGCCATTTCTGCTGTTTGGTGTATCTCGTTCCTGTTTCGGCGGGAGGCACTGGCAACCGATGCCGCTTAACAGCAGGAATTTGTAAAGCCCCCCAAAAATCCCCCACAGAATCAAGGGAAGCACCGTTGCCGTGTTTCCCTTGTTCTGTTTTTCGGGGGATTTGCATATACTGCACCAAAAGCATGAGAAATTTGTAATGCGAAAAAGGAGATGGAATGATGCAGCAAACACCGAAAACCGCTGCCGAATATCAGGCTGAAATGATGCAGCTTTACCGCCGTGCCCATCCGGAAACAGAAGTGCCGACTGCTCCGGCGACAGAACCGCCTACACCGGAAATTCGCACTGTTCCAGAAACATCCATGCCGCCGGTTGCTCCAGAAGTACCGCCAGAGCCAGTTCCAGAACCAATTTTAGAATCGCAGCCCATGCCAGAGATACCAGAACCACAATCAGAGCCACTTCCTGAGCCGATGGCAGAACAACAACTGCCGGAAGAACCGCAGCCACTGCCGGAATCGGAAGAACCATTGATTACCGGAACAGGGGAGGTATTGGATTTTCCACAGCTAAAAACGGAAGAAGTACCGCCACCGCAGACGCTGCCATTAGAACCGATTCCACCGCTGACCCCAAAGACATCCTATGGATTTTTGAAGGTTATTACCCGAACTGCCAGCGAAGCCATGCCGATGCCAAATGTCACTGTGACGGTTTCGGCTATTGTAAACGGGGAATCTCGGCTGTTTTATACAACAACCACCAACGAGAGCGGAGAAACCGAACGGATTCCGCTGCCTGCTCCGGTACAGAAGTCGGAGCAGCAGCCAAATGAAATTTCTCTGTTCCAAAGTTATGATGTCAGCATTCACTATCCGGGCTATTTTCGGATGGAGAGCCGAAGCGTTCCGATTTTTGCCGGAATCACATCGCTGCAAAAGTTTGCAATGATTCCACTACCGCAATTCTCCGATACCACAACACAGACCATTATCTATGAAAATACAGAGCCGAAACGATAAACAGACAGCTGGAAATGTGCCGGATACTATTATAATAGGATAGAAAGGAGATTTCTGTTTTTATGCCGAAAGGAGAACCGTATATTCCGGAAACCATTACTGTACATCTGGGCAGACCGGATGCAGATGCAATGAATGTAGAAGTGCCATTTGCAGATTACATCAAAAATGTTGCTTCCAGTGAAATTTATCCAACATGGCCAGAGGCAGCCCTGCGGGCAAATATCTATGCCATTATTACCTTTGCCCTGAACCGCATTTATACAGAATGGTACCGTTCCCGTGGATATCCGTTTGATATTACGGATTCCACGCAGTATGACCAGAAGTATACCTACGGAAGAGAAGTCTTTGAAAACATCAACCGCCTAGTAGACGAACAGCTGAACACCTATATTCGCCGACAGGGAACAATCGAGCCTTTGTTTGCAGCGTTCTGTAATGGAACGACAGTCACTTGTGAGGGGTTGTCGCAGTGGGGAACGGTTGGACTGGCAGAGCAGGGGTATTCTCCCTATGATATTCTGACGTATTATTATGGGGATTCCATCGACTTGGTGCAGAATGTTCCGGTGCAAACGCCCACGCAGTCCTATCCCGGTTTTCCGTTGACACTGGGATACAGTGGGGAAGATGTTCGCCTGTTGCAGATCCAGTTGAACCGCATCAGCCGCAATTATCCGGCAATTCCAAAAATCGGCGAAATTACGGGTAGTTTTGGCTATCTGACACAGGAAGCCGTACTGAAATTTCAGGAGATTTTCAACCTCTCGCCAACCGGAACGGTGGACGAAGCAACGTGGTATCGAATCGCCTATATTTATACCAGTGTGAAACGGTTGGCAGAATTGAACTCCGAGGGCATTGCACAGGGAGAATTCTCCTTGCAATATGAAGAAGAATTGCATATTGGCATGCAAGGGCAAAATATCCGGGCATTGCAGTATTATCTTGCCATGGTTGGGGCGTATTATGCAAATGTAGAGCCAGTCCCAATTACCGGATATTTCGGGGAACAGACGGAAACTTCTGTCAAGTCGTTTCAGCGGACGTATGGACTACCGGAAACTGGCGTTGTAGACCGGGCAACGTGGTATGATTTGTACCGTGCTTATATGGGCATTCTGGATTCCATGCCGCCTCTGGCGGAGGAAACAGAAGAAATTGTCCCGTTTCCGGGAATTGTCTTGCAGGAGGGTGTAACAAGTCCGTATGTGCGAATTTTGCAGGAGTATCTGAACTATGTTGGGCAGACCTATCCGGAAATTGGTTCGGTGCGAGTGACTGGTTATTTCGGGCCAATGACACGTTCGGCAATTACAACCTTTCAGCGGTTGTTTGGCTTGGTCGAAACCGGAACGGCAAACGTGGCAACTTGGAACGACTTGACGAGTGTTTATTCCGATTTAAAATATGGCTATCAGAAGCAGCCCTATCAGAATCCGGGCTATATCATCACCTAACCGGACGGTCTGACGGGAAAAGAGAAAGGACGGTTTTCCATGAAACGAGAACGCATGGTGATTCTGCTGTTTGCCGTGCTGCTGGCAGCGATTCCGGTTGTACCGGCTCTGCTGCTGTCCCAGCATACACCAAAATCTGAATCCGAATCCGCTGCGGAGCAGTCCAAAGCGGCAGACGATTTGCCGGACTTTTCCGTGCTGGATGTTTCCACAGGGGAGGTGCTGGCAGTTTCGGCGAGGGATTATGTGATTGGGGCAGTTTGTGCAGAGATGCCAGCAACATTTGAGCCGGAAGCACTCAAGGCACAGGCAGTCGCTGCCCATACCTATGCGGTGCGGCAACAGCTGCTAGAGCAGGAAAATCCAACACCAGAGCTGTGCGGAGCAGATTTTTCCAATGACCCAGCAGAATATCAGGCGTTCTTCACGGAAAATCAGGCGAAACAATACTACGGGGAACAGTTTGACACGTATTATGAAACGATTGCAGCAGCTGTAGATGATGTGTTGCCGTATCTGTTGACCTATGAGGAAGAGCCGATTATTGCAGCGTTCTGTTCGATGTCTGCCGGACAAACGGAGTCGGCGGAAACAGTTTGGGGACAGGCTGTTCCATATTTAGTGCCGGTAGACAGTGCAGCCGATGAAAGTGCACCGCATTTTTTGGAGGAAGTTTCGTTTTCCAAGAATGATTTACAGAAAGCCATGAAAACGATTGCACCAAAGGCAAAATTTCCGGCAGACCAGCCGGAAAGCTGGCTGACGGTGGAGGAGGTTTCTGACTCCGGAACGGTAAAAACAGCGAAAGTCGGGGGCGTTCCCGTGAGCGGACAGGATGTTCGGGCAGCATTGTCCCTGCGGTCGGCAGCGTTTACCGTGGAGGCTGAAACCGATTCCATTGTGATTACAACAAAGGGTTATGGGCATGGGGTCGGAATGAGCCAATACGGGGCGAATGCTATGGCAAAGAATGGGGCAACGTGGAGAGAAATTTTAGCATATTACTATCCGGAAACGACGTTAACAGATTGCACTTAAAAATTGATTGTCTGGATTTCACCACCAAAAACAAGAATTTTTTCATCCTTTCCCCCGCAAAATCCCCCCAATCACACCAGAAAAGCAAACAAATCCACCGCTTTCACGGAAAAAATCCGATTTCGTGCGAAAGCATCTTGACAAATGTCGAAAAGTAGAGTAAAATAGATATAATCTAATCAAATCACAATCACGGCCGGCAGTGTGCTTGTCTGGTGTTCAAAAGCTGTTTGAGTGTGTTCCATTTTCATGGAATGCCCTTGGCAGTTTTTGTGTATCTGGATGCAATCGAAAAAAACCGGTGCAAAAAAATGGAGGGAATTCAAATGGAAATGTGTGAAAAGTTCGGAAAACAGGGTCTGACATTTGATGATGTCCTGTTGATTCCAGCAGAGTCCGACGTAACGCCGAATATGATTGACCTGAAAACAACGCTGGCAGGCAATGTCAAGCTGAACACCCCGATTATGACTGCTGCGATGGATACCGTCACTGAAGCAGCAATGGCAATTGCAATTGCAAGAGAAGGCGGTATCGGTATCATTCACAAGAATATGTCCATTGAACAGCAGGCAGATGAAGTGGATAAGGTAAAGCGTTCTGAAAATGGCGTTATTGTCAATCCGTTCTCTCTGACCGAAGACCATCTGGTTGCAGATGCAGATAAGCTGATGGGCAAGTATAAGATTTCCGGCGTTCCGATTGTAGACCGTACTGGAAAGCTGGTCGGCATCATCACCAACCGGGATATGCGGTTTTTGACCGATTACGGTGCACCGATTTCCGAAGTAATGACCAAGGACAACCTGATCACAGCTCCGGTTGGTACAAGCATGGAAAAAGCACAGGAGATTCTCCGTCAGCACAAGATTGAAAAGCTGCCGCTGATTGATGAAAACGGCTATCTCAAGGGCTTGATTACCATCAAGGATATCGAAAAGGCAGTACAGTTCCCGAACTCTGCAAGAGATGAAAAGGGTCGTCTGCTCTGCGGTGCAGCCATCGGCATTACCGCAAATGTTCTGGAACGGGCACACGCATTGGTCGATGCACAGGTAGACGTTCTGGTTCTGGACTCTGCACACGGTCACAGCAAGAACATTATGGAATGTCTGAAGAAAGTCAAGGCAGCATTCCCGAATACACCAGTCATTGCCGGAAATATTGCAACCGCAGAAGCTGCGGAAGCATTGATTCAGGCTGGTGCAGATGCCGTTAAGGTTGGTATTGGGCCAGGTTCTATCTGTACCACTCGGATTGTTGCTGGTATTGGTGTTCCGCAGGTTACCGCTGTTTATGACGTTGCTTGTGTTGCAAAGAAGTATGGCATTCCGGTCATCGCTGATGGTGGTATTAAGTACTCCGGCGACATTGTAAAGGCATTGGCAGCTGGTGCAAATGTTGTTATGTTGGGTTCTCTGCTGGCAGGCTGCGAAGAAGCACCGGGCGAAACAGAAATCTATCAGGGCAGAAGCTTCAAGGTTTACCGTGGTATGGGCAGCTTGGCAGCAATGGCAAACGGCTCTAAGGATCGGTATTTCCAGGAAGGTGCAAAGAAGCTGGTTCCGGAAGGCGTTGAAGGTCGTGTTCCTTACAAGGGGAGCGTGGCAGACAGCATTTTCCAGCTGGTCGGCGGTATTCGTTCTGGTATGGGTTATTGTGGCTGCAAGACCATTCCGCTGCTGCATGAAAAGGCAAAGTTTGTACAGATTACAGGTGCAGGTCTGAAGGAAAGCCATCCGCATGACATTCAGATCACCAAGGAAGCACCGAACTATTCTGCACACGTTTGATCAGAAAAAACGCTGTAATTTTACAGGATAAAACAAGAAAAAGCATCGCTTCGGCGGTGCTTTTTTGTTGATAGAGATGTGTTGCAAAAAACGAGCCGCAGGCAACGAGAAAGTTTTTCGGTGCAGCAGTTTTACAAAAATGCTGCCGAGGTGTGGGCGAGCAGCCCACGTTTGCGAAGCAAATTGAATTTTGCAGTCTGTTTTTCCTGCTGCAATTGCATTTTTTGGAACTTGCTAATCCGCAATTTGATTATTTCTATGAAAGAAGTTACAAATTCGGACAAGGCAACGGGGCAATTGCAGTATGCTGGTAGGCAAAAGCAGGGGGTGGAACCCCCTTTTGCCGGATGCGGAAGACCGTTTTTCCTAAGAGCATAGTTTTCTAATCCACATTTTAAAAATTTCCCGACCGGTCTTCCATCAGCTGAAAGGTAATTGTAAACGAAGACTTTTTTCCATTTTTATCATATCGGCAGCAATCCGCAGTAAGGGAGTCGCCTGCCTTACAGTCAGATAAAACCGCATTCAGCTGGTCATAATCCGCTGTTTCCGTGCCATTTACCCGTTCAATGACATCACCAACCTGTAATTCTGTGTTGGAAATATCGCAGTCCTCAGCAATTTCAGAAATCCAAAGCCCAGATACCTGTGTCCGGTCATTTAGCTGATAAGTTTCGTGGAACTCTTCCTGCACCTCTGTAATATCCAGCGACCGGAACGTAATGCCGATGCGAACCCGACCGGACACATAGCCCTGCGAACTCAATTCTTCCAAAATCGGCATTGCTGCATTGATAGAGATGGCAAACCCCAGCCCCTCATAAGCAGAACCGCTGTAAGCATTGGTGTATTTGGAAGAAGTAATGCCGACAATCTGCCCGTACAAGTTCACCAACGCACCGCCGGAATTTCCCGGACTGATGGCAGCATTGGTTTGAATGCAGTCCATTTCAAAGCCTGTGGATGCACTTTTAATTTTCCGGTGTAGAGCAGATACAATACCGTTGGTAACTGTTCCCGTCAGTCCAGCAGGGTTGCCGATGGCAACGACTTCTTCGCCAACCAACAGGGAATCAGAATCGCCAATGGTTGCAGCTGGTAATCCAGTGCGGTTGATTTTCAAAACAGCCAAGTCTGTTTTGGTATCCATTCCAATGCAGTCCGCTGAAATGGCTTCATCCGAGTCATTCAATGTAACCCAGAACGTATCGCTATTTTGCAGAACATGAGCATTTGTGACAATGTAGCCATCTTCCGACAAGATAATCCCAGAGCCGCTGCTTGTCGGCATGCTGCCGGAAGCAGCCGTAATTTCAACAATCGAGGGAGCGACTGCCTCCGCAACGCCTGCAACCGTGTACGCTCCGTTTTCATCCGGCTGTGTAATGGCATCCGAAACAGGGCGTTCCTGATATTGAATATTCAGAGTAGAAGATTGTGATTGCTGTAAAGTTGGGGTTTGGCTGTCCATCTCAAAATAGCGGAACAAGTCGCTGGCAATGCAGTACACCAGCAGCAGAAACGCCAGCCAAATGGCAATCCAAGCGAGTTTTGTTAGGCGAGCCTGTTCAGGAGAAGGTTTCTGTTTGGTTCGCCGTTTTTTCTGTTTTGGAGCAGGCATCGGCTGCATGGGTTGCATCTGCGGATAGATGGGCTGCTGTGGCGGATAAGGTGCAGCCGGCTGTGATTGTCCAAAGTTCGGCGGATAAACTGGCGGTGGCGGAACTTGTGCAGCAGGCTGCGGCTGTTCCGGAGTTGGTGATGGTACTGCATAGGAGGAAACCTGAGTATAAGGCGGCGGTGCAGGGGACTGCTGTTGCGGAGCAGGCTGCTGCTGCGGAATCGGAGAAAACGGATGTTCTTCCATCAGAAAACAGACTCCTTTCAAGTCAAAATACAGAACAGGCAGACGATGTAGAAAAATTCCATCGTCTGCCTGTTTTATCGTGCATCTTTTGGCTGCTTTTCGGGATTCTCTGTCGGCGATTCTGCCGGAGCATCCTTTTTCGGCAGACGAATCAGAAATTCGGTATATTCGCCCTCTTCGCTGCTCACAGAAATTTGTGCCTTGTGCAGACGCACAATGTGTTTGGTGATGTCCAGTCCGATGCCCAGCCCCGTTTTGTCGTGGCTTCTGGAGTCATCCGACTTATAAAAGCGTTCAAAAATTTTCGGTAATTCTTCCTTGGAAATGCCAGCACCGGTATTCCGGATGGCAATGCTGGTGTTGTTTGGTTCATCTTTAAAGGTGAACGTAATTGTTCCCCCCGTATTGACGAACTTCGTTGCATTTTCAAATAGGTTATAAATGACCTGTCCGATGAGGTCGGGGTCGCCCCAAACCTGTACGGGTTCAGAATCCAGTCCTTCCAGCGTAATATTCCGCTTTTCCAGACGGCTTTCAAACATTAAAATGGTACGGAAAGCCAAATCCTGAATCGGGAAGAGCTGATAATGAATCTCAATCGTTCCATTGTCGAACTTTGTCAGGTTCAGCATGGAAGAAATCAAAATCTTCAGCCGCTGCATTTCCTGCGAAACAATCGAAAGATACTGCATCCGCTTATTTTTGGGAACAGTGCCGTCCAGCATGCCGTCTACATATCCGCTGATAATCGTCATTGGGGTTCGCAGCTCATGGGAAACATTAGAAACGAATTGTTTCCGCTGATTTTCCGCATTTTCTGCGGCATAGGCAAGTTCATTGATGCTGTACGCCATATCCTCATAGGATGGTTCTTCAAAGCTGCCCGGATTCAGGTGTTCCGTGTAGTTGCCCCTTGCACATTGCTGAGCCACCTGCATCATCTGTGCCAGTGGTTTTTGATTGCGGTTCAGGAAGAACACAGTAATTGCAATGAGGGCGGCCGTTAAAACAGCGAAGCACAACATCCCATAAATCCAAGTAAGAGATGTGAATGAGTCCAGTACAGAAGTATGCGTGTTACTGAACAGATAGTAAGTCGTTTCTGTTCCGTTCGGTTCTGTAAACGTCACCGGAGAACCATTGCTGATCATAGGACGGGGTTCTTTTGGATTCAGCATGGCAAGCGTATCCGAGAAATATTCCCCATTGATCTGAACATCGTTCAGAACATCCAGATTCAGTGTAATTTCTGACCGATTGCAGTTGACTTGTCCCGAGCAGATCAGACACGTTCCAGTTTCATCGAATAGAAAATAAAAAGTATGGGAAGTGTCTGTTGTCCAGTCGAACAAATCCTGTACATAGCCGTCCGGAATCCATTCTGCACTGGTTTCTGTCGCTGATTTTTCCCGGTCGTAGTGATGCACCAGATTGGTTGCCATCACCCGATCATTTTTATCAATGGCAGTAAAAACAGAATCCTTATACCAGACAATGCTGAGAATCGCAGTGATGACTGTCACCAATAGCATTGCCAGAATGTCTGTACAGATTAAACGCAGGGAAAGCGGATGAAAGCGGCGAGATTTTTTCGCACGGTCTTTCATTATTCTTCTTCTTCAGATTCAAACTTGTAGCCAACGCCCCAGACGGTCTTGAGTGCCCACTTGTCAGAAACGCCTTCGAGCTTTTCCCGAAGCCGCTTGATGTGTACGTCAATGGTACGGGAGTCGCCGTAGTATTCAAAGCCCCATACTTCATCCAGCAGCTGGTCACGGGTGTAAACACGGTTCGGGTTGGATGCAAGATAGAACAGCAGTTCGAGTTCCTTCGGCGGCGTGTCAACAACCTTGCCATTTACCCGCAGTTCGTAACGAGTCATGTTGACAGAAAGCTTGTCATAACGAACTTCCCGTACTTCGGTTTCAGCCGGAGCAGCACTGACTCTTCTTGCAATTGCCTTGATTCGAGCAACGACTTCCTTGGTGTCAAACGGCTTTACGATGTAGTCATCTGCACCGAGCTCCAGACCGAGCACCTTATCAAAGGTATCGCCCTTTGCAGTAATCATGATAATCGGCACACTGGACTTTTTCCGGATTTCCCGGCAAACCTGCCAGCCGTCCATACTTGGCAGCATGACATCCAGCAGAACGATGTCCGGCTTGAGGGCATTGAACTTCACCAATGCTTCTTCGCCGTCATAGGAGAGAATGACGCTGTATCCTTCGTTTTCCAGATACATCATTAAGACGTCGCAAATATTTGGGTCATCATCTACGACCAGTACTTTTTCTAATGCCATAATTCATACAACCTCACAGTTCTTTTGATTTTTGTGGCAAATTTTAAATTGCCTGTTAACAGTATGATAACACAGGATGGAAATTATTTGGTGAAATTTATGTGGTTTTTTTATGTATGAAATGTAAATTATGAAATTTGTAAAAATCTAAAATGTATTTGTTGGCAAACCGGCGAAATTCAAATAGAACTGGAAAAATCGTCACAATTGCTGTAAATACCCAATAAATTTTCAACGATTGTCCATGCAAAATTGTGCAACCATACAATTTTGCAAAAAAGGCAGCGTTTGGGCTTGATTTTTCCAGAAAAGTTGCTATAATAAGATTAGCACTCAGGAAAAAAGAGTGCTAACACAAACAGCATACAAGTGATAAATGATAAAAGTTTATAGGAGGAAGAGCGTTATGTTGAAACCGTTGGCAGATAGAGTCATCGTAAAGTTTGAAGAGGAAAAGGAAGAAAAGACCGTAGGCGGTCTGATTCTGACAACAAAGGCTGCCTCCAGCAGCTATGCAACTGCAACTGTTGTTGCGTGTGGTGCAGGAAAGGTTGCTTCTACTGGTACATTGATTCCGATGACAGTGAAGGCAGGCGACAAGGTTCTGCTGAGCAAGTCCGCTGGTCAGAAAATCAAGGACAATGATGAAGAACTGACTGTTGTTTATGAAAGCGAAATCATCGCAGTGGTAGAATAAGGGTAACAATCCGTTGATTTGAGAAAAGGAGTGCAAGAATCATGGCAAAAGAAATTAAATACAATGCAGATGCAAGAAATGCAATCGTAGCTGGTATTGATAAGCTGGCAGACACCGTAAAGATCACACTTGGACCGAAGGGCAGAAATGTCGTTCTGGATAAGGAATTCGGTGCTCCGCTGGTCACAAACGATGGCGTGACCATTGCTAAGGACATCGAACTGGAAGATGCATTTGAAAACATGGGTGCACAGCTCGTAAGAGAAGTTGCAACCAAGACCAATGACGCAGCTGGTGACGGTACAACGACTGCAACCGTTCTGGCACAGGCAATCATTCACGAAGGTCTGAAGAATATCGCTGCTGGTGCAAACCCAATGGTACTCCGCAAGGGTATCGCAAAGGCTGTAGATGCAGCAGTTGACACCATCAAGGCAAATTCCAAGAAGGTTTCCGGTTCAGAAGACATCGCAAGAGTTGCAACCATTTCTTCCGCTGATGAAAAGGTTGGTAAGCTGATTGCAGAAGCAATGGAAAAGGTTACAACAGACGGTGTTATCACCATTGAAGAAGGCAAGACCGCGGAAACCTACAGTGAAGTTGTAGAAGGTATGCAGTTCGACCGTGGTTATCTGTCCCCGTACATGATTACAGACCGGGAAAAGATGAAGGTTGTATATGATGATGCACTGGTATTCCTGACCGACAGAACCATCAGCAACATTCAGGAAATCCTGCCGCTGCTGGAACAGATTGTACAGCAGGGTAAGAAGCTGTTAATCATTGCAGAAGACATCGAAGGCGAAGCACTGACCACCATCATCCTGAACAACCTGCGTGGCACATTCAAGTGTGCAGCAGTCAAGGCTCCGGGCTTTGGCGACAGAAGAAAGGAAATGCTCCAGGATATCGCAATCCTGACTGGTGCACAGGTGATCTCCAAGGATTTGGATATGGAACTGAAGGATGCAACACTGGAAATGCTCGGTCATGTTAGCCAGGCAGTTATCGACAAGGAAAACACCATTTTGGTTGGCGGTGCTGGCAAGAAGGAAGACATCGAAGACCGGATTCAGGAAATCAAGAATCAGATTGCTGTTTCTACCTCTGATTTCGATAAGGAAAAGATGCATGAACGGATTGGCAAGCTGTCCGGCGGTGTTGCAGTTATCCATGTTGGTGCAGCAACCGAAGTAGAAATGAAGGAAAAGAAGCTGCGGATTGAAGACGCTCTGTCTGCAACCAAGGCAGCTGTAGAAGAAGGCATCGTAGCTGGCGGCGGTACTGCATTGATCAATGCAATTCCGGCAATTGAAAAGCTTGTTCCGACTCTGAAGGGTGACGAAAAGACCGGTGCAGAAATCATTCTGCGTGCACTGGAAGCACCGCTCCGTCAGATTGCAGCAAATGCTGGTCTGGAAGGCAGCGTTATCATCGACAAGATTCGGAGAAGCCGCAAGGTTGGTTATGGCTTTGATGCTTACACCGAAACTTACTGCGATATGCTGAGCAGCGGTATTGTAGATCCGACAAAGGTTACCAGAAGTGCTTTGCAGAACGCAGCATCGATTGCATCCATGGTACTGACTACAGAAAGTGCAGTTGCAAATATCAAGAAGGATGAACCAGCAGCTCCGGCAATGCCGGCAGGCGGCATGGGCGGCATGTATTAATTTCAACAAGCTAACCTTTCCCATAATCATATAGAAAAGCGGCAGTGCCTTGAGCACTGCCGCTTTTTGCTGTTTGATAAAATTATGGGATGTCATGATTTTTAGAGCAGGCGGAAAAGTGGCTGATAATAGGAATTTCCGGCGTTGCTTTATACGGAATCTGCTGTTCTTCTAGAAATTGTTGTGCAGCTTTTGCCGCTGAGAGCGTTTGTGCGATAAAAAATGGTTCTTTTTTTAAAATGCATCGGTAGAGAAATGAGGGCAAACATTGAAATTCTTTTGCAGCAGTCAGAATCAAGTCCCGTTTAATTTTATCGGTAATCGTGAAAGTGTAATCTGCAAATAGATAAGATTCACAGTTTCGTGTTCCGGCAAAAGGAACTGCAAAAGGAAACGACTTACAGCCATTGCTGCAGAGAAGTCTTTTTGTGTGAACATCTCCATAAAGGATGCCGATTTTGCAAACGGGACAAATTTCTTCTAATACTACGAAACCGGTTTTGAAATCGCAGTTTGTGCAGCAATCTGGATTCATTCGGATTGCTCCGTTGAATGGATTCCTGTTTCCGAATCCGGTTCTTCCGCAATAGGTGCTATAGATTCTTCCGAATCCACCTCTTTCACCACAGCGATTTCCGAAATCCCGTAATGCTGCAAAACCGCTGCACTCTGGGCATCAATCCGTTCCCCGCTGCATACAATCGGAACAGCTGGCGGGCAGGGTACTTTGACCGCTGCACAGATTCGTCCGATGCTTTCCGCAACGGGAATGACTTCCTGTGCACCAAGTGCCGCTTCTCGCATGCTACAAACAACTTCCGGTTGTGGCAGTAAAATTTCTGCCGTTTGTGTTTCCGGATAAGGTTCAGCGACAATCATATGCAACGTGACTTCCAGAACGTCTAGTTCTTCCGGCACATTGTAAGGCGATAATAATAGTACAACCGTTTCCCGGTCTGCATATTCTGGCACGCAGTCCGCCCGTTCCAAGCGAGCTGCCAAGTCCAAACCGTCCAGTTTTGAGGCAGCTGCATCAATGGTCAGGTGCAGTGGGTCGCCATCCAGAAAGACATATTTTTCCGAGAGCCGTTTTTTCAGGGCAGCTGCTCGCTTGCAGATGCGTTCCAAGTCGCTCCAGATTTTTCCGGCTAGATAGGCATTGCAAACATCCAGCGAGAGCAGCATTAAATAGGAAGGACTGGTAGAAACGAACATGGACATCGCATCTTTGATGCGTGGAACGTCCTCTTCATGGGCAGCGTGTAAATAGGCACAGCCTGTCAGGCAAGGCAATGTTTTGTGGGCAGAGTCACAGCAAAAATCTGCACCGTTTTGAATGGGATGTTTGCCATCTTTGAGAAAGGCAAGATGTGCCCCATGGGCGTTGTCAACTAAGAAACGAGCATGGTATTGTTTGCAGACGGCAGCAATGCCGGCAATGTCAGCGGTTTTTCCGAGGTAGTCCGGCGAAGTCACATAGACGCAAGCAGGCTCTTCGGTTTCCGCAAGCACACCAGCAAACTGTTCTGGGGTATACTGTCCGGAGAGCAGTCCGTTATTGGTTTTCGGATATACCCACTTGACGGTTAAGCCCAGCAGGATGCAGGCATTTAAAAAGCTGCGGTGAACATTTCGGGCAGCAATGATGGTGCGGTTTTCCTGTTTCATAAGGGTCAGCATCGTTTGAATGCATCCCGTAGAACCGGCACAGGAATAGACCGTTCCAGCAGAGAAAAACAGAGCAGTTGCAATCTGTTCGCTTTCTGCAATAATGCCATCTGCTTCTAACAGGCTGTCAGCACCGGAGATTTCTGTAATATCCAGGGCATACAGCGGATTCCAAGCAGGAATGGCAGAATGCCCCTTGTGACCGGGCATATGGAAACGAATGGGCTGACGGTCTGCATATGCTTGCAGGGCATCATAAATCGGGGTCTTCATGGTTGGAAAGCTCCTTTCGGGTGAAATTTGGGTCAGCATAATAGGAGAGTCGCTGACAGGCACGATTTTTCGTGCGGCAGACTGTAGATTCTGTAATGCCAAGCTGTTCGGCGATCTCTCGAAGGCTCTGCTTCTCATAATAGTATAGCACAAGAATTTGTTTTTGTCTTGCAGTTAAGCAATTTTCTATTAAAAATTCCAACCATTGATTTGTTTTTTGTTCCTGTTTGCGAGCATCTGCCAGCTGTTCGAGTGGCAGATTCCAGCGTTTATGGTTCATGTACATTCCCCCTTACATAGGGCTGCATGTCCTGCATATCCCGGAGTAATTCCAAGCGTTCTGTTTGGAGCAGGTGTTTGCGGTGATTCAGGCAATCCGCTTCCGTTTGGGAGCAGGTCTGTTGAATTTGCTGCGATAATTCGGAAATGCGAATGGTCAGCTGGTTGCAGCTGTTGCGATAGGCTTCTAACATGGTGTTCATAAGAGGGGAATCTCCTTTCATATTTTTCAAAATGAGTAACGTGTGAGTTTTAGTATAATTCATTTTGGAAAGTTTGTCAAGCCCTTTTTGAAAAAAATTACTCATTTTGAGAAAATTTTCAGATTCCCACGGACAGACTGCTTTAAACGCCCGTTTCAGATGGACAACATAAAAATTGTGGAAAGCGTGGACGGTTCTGGAATTGTCTGTGGAAAAGCGGATGCAGCCGCTCTATAAAAAGACGTGGAAAAGCATTGTAAAATCTAACGAAAATATACAAAAAATCAGCAGGAGAAGAAAGGCTTTTTTCACTTTTCACGAAAATCTAAAAAAAGCGGAAAAATGATAAAAGGAAGACTTGCAGTTTTCTGCAACTTGTGCTATAGTAAAGGATAGCACAAAAGCGAAAAAACGAAAAACTGTCCGTAAAATCGGCAGTTTATTCATCATTGAAAGGGGAATTGTTCCGTTATGGAGTCACTACATAAGATTATTTCTGCATTGCGGGCAAAGATTTGTGCCTGTAATGAACGGCGGAATGAAAACACGCTGCGGTTTGCAATGACCAATCGGATGTTATTGTTGCTGTTTCCGATTTTCATCGTCTGCATGGCTGAGCTGAACCAAGATAAATATCTCAGCAAGCTGGTCATTTTTATTGCAGACCATCCGACTATCATGTTATTCAACATTTTGATTGCCGGATTGATTTTCTTAGGGGCATTGTTGCTGTTCCGGAAAGGATGGCTCGCCATGCTCTTGCAAAGCGTGTTGTATATGGCACTGAGTATTACAGAGCTATTCAAATACAACACGAATGGCAACCATTTGATCATGACAGATATGAAACTGTTTCGCAGTGTCAAAAGTTTAACCTCGTTTGCCTATATCAAAATCACGCCCCGACTCTTGATTTTCATCGGAATCGTATTGGCGTATATTATTGTGGCATTCTGGTTTCATCCGAAATTCTCACTGCACACCAAGCGGCTGCGGCGAATGATTACAGGATTGTCCTGTTTGCTGGCTTGTGCATTGGTCATTTTAGTACCAACCTTGTCCACACCGGTTTACGCTTTTTTCGGTGTGGATGTTTCCAAGGCAGATAATACCTTTATTCTGAATGAAAAATTTGAAAACAACGGCTTTTTGGCATTCTTCATGCAGACGGGTTCGGAGAACATCGCCAACCGACTGGAAGAACCTGTTGCATATGAAGAAAATAAAGATTCTACTGTTGCCCAGTATCTGGACGAAGTGACCGATCAGACCAATTTCAAAGACGGTGTAAAACCGAATGTCATTGAAATCATGTCGGAATCCTATGCAGATTTTCGAGTATTTGACGAACTGAACATTCCGGATGATGTATATGCTGGTCTGGACGAAGTTGCAGCGAAAGGCGTTTCTGGCACTGCGATTGCACCGACTTATGCAAGTTATACGGTTCGGACAGAATTTGAACTGCTGTTTGGTCTGCCAGTAAAGTCCTTGAATGACCCGAATATGCCGCAGAGAATGCTGCTCGAACGGCAGCAGCCGACTATCCCATCTTACTATAAGGCACAGGGATATTCTACCGCTTATGTGCATCCGTTCCAAGGCAGTTTCTACAACCGCCGTTCGATTTATGGTCGATTCTCATTTGACACCATGATTTTTGAAGATGACTTCACCGTACCGGTTGACCTGTATGGAACGTATATTGATGACAATACCGTTTATAATCAGATTGAACAGCTGATTACCGATACCGATGAACCGCTGTATTTGCATGCGACCACAATGCAGAATCACCAGCCATACAATCAGGGAACAGGTGCAACAGAATTTGACAACTATTTACAGTGGGTAAAGCATTCTTCAGATGGTCTGGCAGATTTCATTGACCGTCTGAGCAAGCTGGATGAACCGACAATCGTGCTGTTTATCGGCGACCATTTCCCATCCTTGCGGGGCGAAGATGGCATTTATGCACAGCTGGGTATCACGAGTGAGAATTGCAGTACACTCTATGAACAGAAGTATGTCATGTGGAACAACTTCGGTTTGGATATGACAAAGGTACAGCCGAAGGAAGAAGTTTCCGTTTTCTATCTGCCGTATGTGATGATGCAGGAAGTTGGCATGCCGAAGGATTCCTTTACACAGAGCATGATGGATGAAATGCCGGTAACACCGATTTACTCCACCAACTATGCACCGGGACAGGAACGGAACGAAAAGCTGGATACGCTGACTTATGACCGGATTTTAGGCGATATGCTGTCGCCAGATGCGGTGGAGGAAGAAGAACCGGACAGCTCTACAAATACAGATACGGAATAAAGAAAACAACTTGTGTTTTCTGGAAAAATAAGAACAGGAGGCATTTTATGCAGCCCATTACAATTGGAACAAAGGCATCTGCCAGTGTGCAGGTAACAGAGGCACAGCTTGCTGTGACCGTTGGCAGCGGTTCATTGCGAGTATTCGCAACACCAATGCTGGCAGCACTGATGGAAAAAACAGCGTGTGCCGCTGTTGCAGAATTTCTGGAGGATGGCGAAACCACCGTTGGAACAGCGTTGGATTTGGCACATACCGCAGCTACACCGGAGGGCATGACCGTGACTGCAATTGCAGAAATTACAGCGGTATCCGGTCGGGAAATCACATTTGCCATTACTGCATCCGATGAAGCTGGCGAAGTGGGACATTGCACGCATAAGCGGTTCTTAGTAAAGAGCGAATCCTTTATGAAGAAAGCTGCTGCAAAGAAAGAATCTCTATAAAAGCTGGATTCATTCAAAATGAGTTGAAAAAGACCTGCTCTGTATTTTGTGGAGCAGGTCTTTTTTGCAATAAGAAAACCCCCGGCTAGGTCGGGGGTTCAAAAGAGCTTATAGCATAGCGATGGGTCTTGAAAAAAGAACTCCTTTTGATTATAATAAGATTGCGGCTACCAACTGCAAAAATAATCAAAAGGAGGTCATCACAAAGTGAATGACATACATAGTTTATCACATTCGAAGTGAAATTGCAAGTACCACATTGTATTTGCCCCAAAATATCGTAGAAAGGTGTTCTACGAAACAAAGCCAAATCTTAAGACAATTGTGTAATTGGAACACTAGCTTTCCATCATTCTCACGGAAACAAACATCCGGGACATTGTACAGTGTATCTTTATCAGGACTGGCGTTGTGATGCCTGCAAACAGTCGGGAACAACCTGCACAACGACATTGGTATGGTGTACCAGTCCAAACATCATAGACAATGTGGAGCAGCCAGCAGAAACAGGATAAAAGTCTAACAATACTGTATTTTATAATCAAGCACACCCCTATAAGAAGATGAAGAAAAAGGATTCTGAAAAACAGCTCGCACAGAGATTCTGTCTGGGTTTGTTTTTGAGCAAAAAAATCAGCAGTTTTATCATTTTTGAACAATTGGAATGATACAATGCACTTGTAAGAAAACAGAAAGCCGGTCGTTTTTTTAAGAAAGAGGTGTGTTGTATGGGCGGCTTGTTCGGATTGATTTTGCTATGTGTGCTTGTTGGCGGTGGAATCAAACTCGGAACAGACATCATTCTCAACCTGTTCCTGAAGTAAGTAGCATCTGCTGACAGAAGAACCGAATCGGGTGCAGCGAATCCAATCGCTGTACCTGATTTTTTTTGTAATTTTCCGATTTTTTTTGCAAATGGAATTGCAAACGGTGCAGATTTGTGCTATAATAGGGTTAAATAGCAGAAAGCAGCAGTTTTTCCTCCTGTTTTCTGTTACCATCATGAAAAAAGAGGGATTGTATCATGGAAATCAAGAAAAAGTTAGCGGCAACCTTAAAGGAAAAGCCGCAGGATGAAAGCAAGCTGGGCTTTGGTCATATCTTTACCGACCATATGCTGATTATGCCGTATGATGAAGGTCAGGGCTGGCACGACCCGGAAATTGTTCCGTATGATAACATCAGCCTGAGTCCGGCAGCAATGTGCTTCCATTATGGTCAGACCGTATTTGAAGGCTTGAAGGCTTATCGGACTGCCGATGATAAAATTCAGCTGTTCCGTCCGGAAGAAAACTTTAAGCGTCTGAACCGTTCCAATGAACGTCTGGTTATTCCGGAATTGCCGGTAGAACTGGGCATGCAGTGCCTGATGGAACTGCTGGAAGTTGAAAAGGATTGGGTACCGCATCTGGATGGTACTTCTCTGTATATTCGTCCGTTTATCATTGCAGTTGACCCGTTCCTGGGCGTTCGTCCGGGTGCACAGTATCTGTTTATGATTATTCTTTCTCCGTCTGGTGCATACTATGCATCGGGTCTGAATCCGGTCAACATCTATGTAGAAGACAAGTATGTTCGTACCGTTCGTGGCTGCATGGGCTTTGCAAAGACTGGTGGTAACTATGCTGCTTCTCTGCACAGCCAGGATGATGCACACAAGCAGAACTATTCTCAGGTTCTGTGGCTGGATGGCGTAGAACAGAAGTACATTGAAGAAGTTGGTGCAATGAACATCTTCTTTGTAATTGATGGCGAAATCGTCACACCGTCTTTGGAAACAGGTTCGATTCTGGCTGGTATCACCAGAAAGTCTACCATTGAACTGTGCAAGAGCTGGGGTCTGCCGGTATCAGAACGCCGGATCACCATTCAGGAAATTGCAGATGCATACGATGCAGGCAAGCTGGATGAAGTGTTTGGTACAGGTACTGCAGCCGTTATTTCTCCGGTTGGTCATCTGAAGTGGGATGATAAGGTGATGGAAATCAACAACAATAAGATTGGTAAGATTTCTCAGAGAATTTACGATACCCTGACTGGTATTCAGTGGGGCAAGTTGCCGGATCCGTTTAACTGGGTTGTACCGCTCGAAAAGTAAGCGAGATTTTTCAGGATTACAAGTTGAAAAAGGGGCTTTCTGGATAGAAAGTCCCTTTTTGTATCATGTTCTATTTGGAGCGATGATTGCAATTAAAATTGTGGAATGTTCTTGTCAAATACAAAAGTTTCCACAGTTCATTGTGGAAAGGGCGAAAGGAATTGGATGCGATGTTGAAAAAGATTTTATCTCGAACAACCTGTGCAGCATGTCAGCTGTGCTGCCAGTTTGATGCAAGTGACATCTGGGAATTGCCCGTGCTGCCAGCAGAAACCGTGGCAGCGATTCAGAAATACCGTCCGGAAACAGCGTTTGTTCCGGTTGGAGCAGAACAGACGTTTGCCGCTCCGCCGCTCAAAGGTGAGGAATTATATGCCTGTCCAGTGCTGACCGAGCACGGCTGTGGCTTATCAGAGCAGGACAAGCCGTTTGATTGTAAAGTCTGGCCGTTTCGGCTCATGCGAACAGAGAATGGAGCGGTTTGTATTTCCATTTCAGATTTGTGTACAGGCGTGCAGATGCATGAAGTAGAGCAGTTGCAGGCGTTCCTGCGGGAGGGGCTGGCAGAAACCATGTTCACCTACGCAAAAACCCATCCAGACCATATTCACGCATGGCACGATGGCTATCGGGTGATTTTGACAGAGTCCGAATAAACAGAAGAACCGCTGATGCAGGTTGTTTTTCCTTGCATCAACGGTTCTTTTTATAGTTGCAATTCAGATGTTATCGAATACTATCGGAGCAACTGCTATACAAACCGTGGAAATAAAGCAGTTGCAGGAAACCATGTTCACCTACGCAAAAGCCCATCTAGACCATATTCACGCATGGCACGATGGCTATCGGGTGATTTTGACAGAGCCCGAATAAACAGAAAAACCGCTGATGCAGGTTGTTTTCGCTTGCATCAGCGGTTCTTTTTGTATTTTTATGAAAATTGCAATGTGGAAGTTATCGAATCTTTGCACCGCAAGGCAAGCTCTGGTCTGGGAAGATTACACTTGCACTGCCATCCGGAGCATCTGCCGCACAAATCATACCATTGCTCTCTACGCCGCAGAGTTTTGCCGGCTTGAGGTTTGCAACCAGAATGATTTTCTTTCCAATGAGGTCTTCCGGCTTGTACCACTGTGCAATACCAGAAACAACCTGTCTGCCGCCCATGCCGTCATCCAGCTGCAATTTCAACAGCTTTTTCGACTTTTTCACCTTTTCGCATGCTACGACCTTTGCAATCCGCAAATCAACTTTAGCGAAATCGTCAATGGTGATTTCCGGAGCCAGTTCTGCAACTGGAGCAGCTTCTTCTTCTGCTGGCTGCTGCGGTTCGTTGTTCTTGATGATGGCGTTCAGTTCTTCGATTTCCTTTTCTACATCAATTCTCGGGAAGAGAATTTCGCCCTTGTGTACTGTGACATTTTTTGGGAGAACACCAAACGATGCCGCATTTTCATAAGTGCGTTCTGCTTCGCCTGCACCAATCTGTTCCCAAACCTTCGGCATGGTGGTCGGCATAAAGGCAGAGAGCAATGTCGAGATAATTCGAATGGTGTCAAGCAGGTTGTACAGAACCGTTGCCAGACGAGCCTTCTTGCTTTCGTCCTTTGCCAGAACCCAAGGTGCAGTTTCGTCGATATACTTATTTGCACGGGAAACAACCTTGAAGATTTCAGCCAAAGCATGGTTCAGTTGTGTCTGATCCATAAAGCCGTCTACCTTTTCCCGCAGAGCGGTTGCTGTTGCAATCAAATCATCATCAAATTCGCCAGCTTCTCGGTTTTCCGGCAGTGTGCCATTGAAATACTTGTCCACCATGGCAACAGTACGGGAAACCAAGTTGCCCAGACCGTTTGCAAGGTCGGAATTGATTCTGGTAATCAGAACTTCGTTGGAGAACGAGCTGTCAGAACCCAGAGCCATTTCCCGGAGAATGTGATACCGGATGGCATCTGCACCATAGCGTTCGCCCAGTACAAACGGGTCTACGACATTGCCCAAAGATTTACTCATTTTCTGCCCATTGAAGGTAATCCAGCCATGAACTGCCAGATGCTTCGGCAACGGCAAATCCAGAGCCATTAAGATCGCAGGCCAGATAATTGCATGGAATCGCATAATATCTTTTGCAACCATATGCACATCTGCCGGCCAATAGCGGTCGTAGTCATGGTAAGCATCATTATAGAAGCCCAGTGCAGAGATATAGTTTGACAGAGCGTCAACCCAAACATAGACAATGTGCTTCGGGTCGAAGGTAACCGGAATCCCCCAAGTGAAAGAGGTTCTGGAAACACAGAGGTCTTCCAGACCTGGCTTGATGAAGTTGTTGACGAGTTCGGTTGCTCTGGTTTTCGGCTGCAAGTAGTCGGTTTCGGTCAACAGGTGGGTGATGCGGTCAGCAAATGGGGACATCTTGAAGAAATATGCCTCTTCTTCTGCCTCAATGACTGGTCTGCCGCATTCCGGACACTTGCCGTCTACCAGCTGGGATTCTGTCCAGAAGCTTTCGCATGGTGTACAGTATTTTCCCTGATACTTGCCCTTGTAGATATAGCCCTTGTCGTACAGTTCCTTGAAGATTTTCTGTACGGTTTCAACGTGATAATCATCCGTTGTCCGGATATAGCGGTCATAACTGATGTTCATATACGACCAAAGGCTCTTGAATGTTTTTACGATTTCGTCTACATATTCCTTTGGGGTAACGCCTTTTTCAGCGGCTTTCTGTTCGATTTTCAAACCGTGTTCATCGGTACCGGTGAGGAACATGACATCATAGCCCTGCATCCGGCGGTAACGAGCGATGGAGTCGCAAGCAACCGTTGTATAGCAATGTCCGATATGCGGATTGCCGGACGGGTAATAAATCGGGGTTGTGATGTAATATGGTTTTGCTGCCAATGGAAATCCCTCCTAATTTGCTGATTGCAGCCGAGATAGGGCTGCGATTCTCTTTATTATAGCATATTTTCGGCAGAATTACAAGAGAAAAATTGCGAACAGGAAATGCAGATATTTCCAAGCATAAAAAACCGCTGTCACGAGCGTCACCGTGCAGCGGTTTTCACACTTTGGGGAAGTGCTGGAAGTTCATTCCAACCTTTAGTATAGCAGAATATACTTAAATAATTCTGAAAAAAAAGAAAACTTTCTTATTTCTGTACAGAAACAGCAGTCTTCAACGCCAGTTCCATCATATCGGTGAAAGCGGTCTGCCGTTCTTCGGCGGACGTGGATTCATTCCGCAATGGGCAGTCTGAAATTGTCGTGATACAGAGGGCTTTTTTGCCAGCTTCTGCCGCATTGCAATAGAGGGCAGCCGATTCCATTTCCACCGCTAAAACGCCCATCTTTGCCCATTTCGGCAGGGGGTCATTTTCCGTATAGAAGTGGTCGCTGGAGCACAGATTTCCGACATGGAACGGCTTTTTCAGTGCTCTTGCTGCAGAAACTGCCGCTTCCAGCAGGGAGAAGTCTGCAATCGGGGCAAGTGTGCCCGGCAGGTTGTATTGTGCTGCATAGTTGGAATCCGTGCAGACGCCCATTCCCAGCACTAAATCTCGCAGCTTGACAGAATCAGCAACGCCGCCAGCCGTACCAATGCGGATGATGGCATCTACATCATAGAAGTGAAACAGTTCATAGGAATAAATGCCCATAGATGGCATCCCCATACCGCTGCCCTGTACGGAAATCGGAACGCCCTGATAAGTGCCCGTATAGCCCAGCATGTTCCGAACGGTGTTGTAGCAGACGGGATGTTCTAAATAGGTTTCTGCAATGAATTTTGCCCGTAATGGGTCACCAGGCATGAGAACGACTTTTGCAATCTCACCGGGATTTGCTTGATTGTGCGGTGTTGCCATAAAAACACGACCTTTCTATAGAATAATAATTGAATTATATAGATGATGAAATATTTCTCGCCGTAGGCGAACTGCGGTCGAGCTGGCTCAGCTCGGCGGGGTGATTCCCCACAGTGTGGGGAAATGTCCCGAAGGGACAAAAGGGCAGGGCTTCCTCTAAATAGGGGGACAAGCTGTCCCCCTTAACAGAGGTATTGATTAGATCGTATGAAAATCTAAGAGAAATCAGTAAATGCTGTTCGCCATTCTAAAAAACAAAAAACTCAAGCAAACTGTAATCTAAGAAATTATTCATAGGCAATTCGGACAACGTACCCACCGGCGAACAGCACACAGGCAAAGAGCGAAGCGATTTTGCCGAACCATACGCAATTCATTGCCCAAGAATCATTTATCCCCGTTTCAATACTCTCCGAACTGTAGAAACCAAATCTTTGAAGTTATACAGAACGGTGAATATCAGCAGAACGCCATCAATCACATGCCAAGCCGGCGGTGTTTGAATGGTGACGAATGTCATCGCAAACATCAGAACGAGATTCAATGTAAATCGTGTGTGGTCGATATAGAACGGCACATACCGTTTGGTATCGACAACACGAATCAGATAGCTGACCAGATAGCTGACAAAGGTTGCAAAACCTGCACCGGAAATGCCCAACGCACCAATCAACAGCCAGTTCAGAATCAGGTTGACGATTGCAGCGACCAGACTTGTCCAGAACGAGTGGGAGGTATGCTGGGAAGCCGCATAAATACTGCTGAAGAACTGATTCAAACACATCATAAAGACGGAAATAATCAGAATCGGCGTATATCGGTAGGCATCCGCATATTCCGTGTAAGTGCTGGTGCTAATCAGCAAGTCGGAAAACGGACGGACAAACACAATCAAAACAGAGCTGGCAATGACAAGAAATGATTCATAAGCAGAGAAAACCTGCTTGTAGAAGTGACTGCGGTTTGCGGAATCGTTTTCCAAGATGGCGGACATATTCCATGCCTGATAGAATACCGTGGAAACAGTAGAGATCAGATTCGGCAATTTGGAGGCAATGCCGTAAATGCCGGCGGCAGTGTCGCCAACTAAATTCGGCGGCCCATCCATATACCGCAGAAACAGCCGGTCAGAAAAGCCTGTTACCAGCCACAGCAGTGTGGTTGGAATCAGCGGAATGGAAAAGCGAACCATCAGCCTTGTCATTTTCGGACTGATGTATTTTCGATGGAGATATTTCCGAAGGTCTGCGATCCACCACAAAAAGACCGCAGATAGGAAGTCGGAACAAATGACAGAGAGCAGGAAGCCCGTGATGCCCATATTGAGCAGGGCAATGAAAATGACATTGAAGATAAATAGCGTAATCGTGGCAAGAATGCCGTCAAATGCAAATAGCGTGACCATGCCCCTCGCTCGCACAAACTGCGAGTGAATGGAACGCAGCGAGGACATAAACACATAGAGCATTAAAAGCCATAGATAGCCGCTTGTATAGGGCAATAGTCGCATGAGCGGCGATAGGGCAAGCATGACACAGACACCCAAACCAAGTACTAGATAAGAGGACGTGAAAATTTTCCCCTTGTCATAATTTCGGGTCAGTCCATATCGTAGGATGGCATCTGTGATGGAAAACGTAACAATTGGAATTAAGAAGTTTGCAGTCTGTTCGAGCAGTTCTTTGGTGCTGATGTCTGCCGGATTGATATTGGCAGTATAGAGTTTTGTCAGAAACAGCGTTAAGATTTTAGAGCCGAACGAACCAATTGCAAAAATCATGGTGTTGGCGGCGAGCCGTTTGTATTGATTCATAGCATCTCCTCTTGGTGTGATAAATTTCGTTCTGGAGCTAGGCAGCTAGAAAAATCGTTGCGGTTGCCCGCAGCAGAACTACGCAGTTGTAGGCACTGCATGCACAGTTCTATTATACCATAAAAAAAAGAAAAAGAAAACGCTTTTTTCAAAAACAGCCAGATTTTTTTACGGATATTTCTGTGAAAATTGCATAGGAATCGGATATTTGTTTTGTGCATTCCTACAAAACCAAAAAAATAAAAAAATTTTTTGCAGATTTTGCAACTTTTCCTGCCACAAAATTGTATCTATAGTGAAGGGATTTTTTGCGGCAGGTCTTGCCGTGTAAACAAGAAGTATGCGGTTCTGTTGCTCCTCTAAGCCGTGAGAAAGGGCGGTGTGATGGGGGATTGCACTGTGCGGTACGAGGAACCAGTCCGGAAAGGACAGACTATTCTGGAAAAATGGTCTGGGATTGGGAAAACAGAAACATACCACTTGTGTTTTTTGGCAAAAATGATGCGGATTGCAGATTCTCCCCGATGCTGTGTCCGCATTTTTTGTTTTTCCTGTAAAAAAGACAAATACAGATAAAAAAATCGAAATTTGGTCAATATTTAACATTTTATGAGTTGTTCAAAATTGATTCATATTGTGCTGTAGCAATTAAATGGAAATCGTGGTATAATGAAAGGAGAAATGCAGAGAAAACAAGTCTTGATTGTTCGCAATTGGGACGAGTAGGGAGGGAATGACCATGCAAAGCGTCAACCCGCTGGATGAGGCTGCGTTTACGGAACTCTATGTGCAGCATGTTGACGCTGTTTATCGCATTTGCTACAGCTTTTTAAAAAATCGTACCGATGCCGAAGATGCCGTTCAGGAAACCTTCCTGCGGTTGATGCAATCGCAAAAACCATTGGAAAACGATGCCCATTTAAGAGGCTGGTTAGTGGTAACTGCTTCCAACGTCTGTAAGAATATGCTGCACAGCTGGCTGTGGCAAAAACGACAAGAAGTAGAAGATTGGGAAGAAGTGTTAAAATCCGACAATCAAACGCCGGAAGAAACTGCAGTTTTGAAAGCCCTCATGCAGCTGCCGGAAAAATATAAAACAGTTCTATATCTCTATTATTATGAAGAGTATTCCTGCAAGGAAATTGCAGAAATGATGCAAAAAAAAGAATCCACAGTGCGTTCGCTCCTCAAGCGAGGCAGAGAAGCACTCCAAAAAAAGATCGGAGGTGACGGATATGCAGCAGGACTGGAAAGCCATTTGGGACAATCTCAATCCGGATGAAGCGGCAAAAGAACGGATGAAGCAAGCGATCCTGCAAAAAATGCAGGCAGAAACGCCGCAAACCGCATCCAAAAAACCACCGTTCTTCTTACAGCGATGTTCGTTTGGAACATTTGCCCGTGTTGCTGCACTGTGCTGTATGACCGTTACGGTTGCGTTGGCAGGGTTACACCTTACTGACCGCCGGACAGCGGAATTATTACCAGCACCATCCGTCAGCGAACAGCCGGCGGAAACGACTACACCACATACCTTGCCGGCACAGACAACAACAACTTTACAAGTTCAAACCACAACGAAAACACAGACTACCTTGCAGACAACCGCTTCCGCAGCAAAACAGACGGTTACTGCCAGCAAGACAACAGCAGTACAGACTGTTGAGCCACCAGCTGCAATCATAGAAGAGCCAGATACCGGAATCGAAGAACCACCAGAAGAACCGATTCAGACAGAACCAATTTGTACTGAGCCAGCCCCCGTTCTCACAACCACTGCTGTGGAAACGGATGTAATAGAACCGGAAACCACTACCACAGCATTCCGTGGCGTTGCAACTTATGGTTCGCTTTTTGATTTTCAGTATGCCCGTTGGAACGGCGTGCATTATCAGACCGACTATACTACGGTTTCCTATGAAGATTTGGATGACCTTGCCGGATTTTCCGTTGCCATCCAATCAGAAAGTGACCGTGTTTATACCATTCTGGTCTATCCGATAAAGGGATATTCCATTCAGGATTGTATTGCTGTACAGTACGCCGGTGATGAAGATTATTTCTATTTTTATGCGATTTCCTAAGTTTGTCAAATCGACACCGAATAAAATGACATGATTTTTTGCAGAAATCAGGAATAAGGGGAAGGAAAAACGATGAGTACACCAAATTGGATTATGGTGACGGTAAAAACACCGCAAACAGCGGGGGATTCCTATATGGCAAACATCATGAAGAATCACCTGAAAGAACAGAATTGTTCCTTCCATTCAGAAGAACAATCTGCTGCTCTTTGGCTGGTTTGCCGACAGGTATCACCACAGCGGTATGATTTTTCAATTTCCGATTCTGATTCGGCTTGGACAAAAGAAGCCGTGATGGAACTTTGCAGTATGCTGCTGCAATGTCCGGAAGTTGATAATGTATTGGTTGGACAAGTGCCTTCTCATCAGCAGGATGTGAAGGTAACAGTTTCCCCAATGGTTACATTTTTGCATACCGTCAAAAATTACTTACAGCCGCAGCGAATCCGTATGATTCTTCGGCGGCTACGTTCAAATCGCTAATTGACTATTGGTTCATTGGAAAGAGAGAAGCAGAATCGTGCAAGCGGTTCTGTTTCTCTTTTTTTCAAAAATGACAGATTTTGACGGGTTTTGCATTGTGAGAAGATGGTGAAAATTTCGGAAATGCTTGACACTGTCCCCCTGCTTTGTTATAATAGTGTTGTTATTTTGGAATGACCGACAGGTGGTGAACCCCATATGTGCCAAAAAAAGAAAGCATTTGTGGAAAATCGTGATCAATATCGTGGCGTTTTTTCCTTTTGCTCGATTGGCGTTTTACTGGCAGCCTTGACAGGCTGTTTCGCATTTATTTGGTATCGTTTTTACAGTGATTTTTTGTTGTTGCCGTTTTATCGGCGTGGCAACTGGGTCATGATTTTGTTATATGCCGTCTTAGTATTGTTATTTGGAAAGGCGTTTGGTGGGCTGAAAGTGGGTTATTTAAAGCGAAGCGATTCGTTTTATAGTCAGATGCTTTCTCTGCTTTGCGTGAATTTGGTGACATATTTACAAGTCAGTCTTATCAGCCGACATTTTGCAAGGCTCTTGCCGTTTGTGATTTTAATGGGCATAGACTTGATTATCCTGCTGTTGTGGGTTTTTTTCTGCAACAAGCTCTATTTTCAGATTTACCCGCCAAGGCGGCTGGTTGTGGTATATGGTGACCGGGCGGCCGCAGAGCTAGTGTTGAAAATGAGTCAGCGTGTGGAAAAATATATGATTTGTGCTTGTGTAGATAGCCATCAGGAAAAATCCGCCATTGTGGAAACGATTGCAAACTATGAAGGCGTGATTCTCTGCGATGTGCCAGGGCAGCTGCGAAACGACCTTTTGAAATACTGTTTCTCTCGGCAGATGCGAACTTACATTGTTCCGAAGATTTCAGATATCATCATCCGAGGCGGCGAAGAGATTCGCTTGTTTGATACGCCGTTGGTGCTCTGTCGAAACAGTGGCTTGCGGCTGGAACAGCGGTTTGTAAAGCGGCTGTTTGATTTGGCATTTTCGCTGATTTTAGCAGTGCCGGTACTGCTGGTGAGTATTGGGGTCTGTATCGCCATTAAATTGGATGATGGCGGGCCGGTGCTCTATCGGCAGAAACGCTTGACGTATAACGGCAAACCATTCTATGTTTATAAATTTCGCAGCATGGTCTGCAATGCCGAAGAACATGGCCCACAGCTGGCAAAAAGCGAAGATGACCGCATTACTCGTGTGGGCAAAGTGCTCCGAAAATGTCGGCTGGACGAGTTGCCGCAGCTTTGGAACATCTTCAAGGGTGATATGGCAGTCGTTGGGCCAAGACCAGAACGTCCGGAACTGGCAGAAAAATACGAAGAAGAGATGCCGGAATTTGCATTTCGTCTGCGAGTAAAGGCAGGTTTGACGGGATATGCACAAGTTATCGGGCTGTATGATACAACCCCATACGACAAGTTGAAAATGGACTTGATGTATATTGAAAAATATTCCCTGCTGCTGGATTTGCAGATTTTGCTGATGACCATCAAGACGGCACTTTTTCCGGGAGAGTCAAACGAGGAACTGCATGAGCAGACCCATATTCCCGTACAAAAACATGTGGCAGAACCGGAGGCAGCTGCTTCCGAGGAAAAAAAGGAGAACAAATCATCATGAAATTGACTGCTGTTATTATGGCAGGTGGACGGGGCGAACGCTTCTGGCCACGCAGCCGCACGGCAAAACCAAAACAATTCCTTTCCCTGACAGCGGACAAGGAAACCATGCTGCAAAAGACGGTCAACCGTCTGAAGCCCTTGCTGGAGATGGATGCCATTTATGTAGTCACCAATCAGCGGTATGCTGCCCTTGTGCAGGAACAGCTGCCGGAACTGCCAGCAGAAAACATTCTGCCCGAACCATGCAGCCGTAATACAGCTCCCTGTATTGGACTGGCGGCAGCGGTGATTCAGAAACGCTGCGGGGAAGCCATGATGCTGGTATTACCGTCTGACCATTTGATTCGTTATGAATCCCTGTATGTAGATACCTTGCGGCAGGCAATCGCCGTTGCAGAGCAGGGCGAGCGGCTCGTTACCATTGGTATTCCGCCAACGTATCCGGAAACGGGTTATGGTTATATTCGCTTTGCGAACCGTTCAGAATCCCATATGCCGGGCGTTTATCCAGTGGAGAAGTTTGTAGAAAAGCCGGATTTGGACACGGCAAAGGAATATTTGGCATCCCATTGCTACCTCTGGAACAGTGGGATGTTTGTCTGGAAGAGCAGCACCATTCTGCATAATCTGGAACAGTTCCTGCCGACGGTTTACGCTGGCTCGATGGAGATTGCGGCAGCAGATGGAACAGATGCCTTTTCAGATACCTTGGAACGGGTCTATGAGGGATTCCCGAGCGAATCTGTAGACTATGGCATCATGGAAAAGGCAGACCAGATTTTCACCGTGCCGGGCAGCTTTGGCTGGGATGATGTTGGAAACTGGCTGGCGATGGAACGCATCAATAAGACGAACGATTATGGCAACTATATTGAGGGCGATGTCATCACCGTCAACACGCAGAGAAGTATTATCTGCGGACAGAAAAAACTGATTGCAGCCGTTGGGGTGGAAAATCTGATTGTGATTGATACCGAAGATGCAACCTTGATTTGTGCAAAGGACAGCACGCAAGACGTGAAAAAGGTCATTGAAAACCTGCGGATTTGCAATCGGGACGCATTATTATAATGATAAAGGCAACAAAAAATTGATAGATGGTAAAAAGGTAGAAGTAGGAGGAAACAAAAACAATGAGCAAACATGCATTGATTACTGGAATTACGGGACAGGATGGTTCTTATTTGGCAGAATTGCTGCTGGAAAAGGGCTATGAAGTATATGGACTGATGCGGAGAAAGAGTGTCGTCGATTATGGAAATGTAGACCACATCAAGGAAAAAATTCATTTCATCTATGCGGACATGACCGATGAAATTTCTCTGATTCGTGCGATGCAGATTTCACAGGCAGATGAAGTTTATAATCTGGCAGCACAGTCCTTTGTTGCAACGAGCTGGGAACAGCCGATGGCAACTGCTGAAATTGACGCACTGGGCGTTACAAAGATGCTGGAAGCAATCAAATTTGTAAAGCCGTCTTGTCGGTTCTATCAGGCATCGACTTCTGAAATGTTCGGTCTGGTACAGGAAATGCCGCAGACGGAAAAGACGCCGTTCTATCCGAGAAGCCCGTACGGTGTTGCAAAGCTGTATGGTCACTGGATTACCAAGAACTATCGGGAGAGCTTTAACCTGTTTGCCTGCTCCGGTATTCTGTTCAACCATGAATCGGAACGCAGAGGGCTGGAATTTGTCACCAGAAAGATTACCACCGCAGCTGCTCGGATTTCTCTGGGCTTGCAGGATCATGTAGAACTGGGCAATCTGGATGCAAAGCGGGACTGGGGTCACTCTAAGGACTATGTTCGTGCAATGTGGCTGATGCTTCAGCAGGATGCACCGGATGATTATGTCATTGCAACCAATGAAACCCGTACCGTTCGGGAATTTGTTGAGATTGCGTTTGCTCATGTAGGCATTGAAATTGCATGGCAGGGCAGCGGTACAGATGAAATCGGTGTGGATTGCAAGACAGGCAAGACCGTTGTCACCATCAATCCGCAGTTCTTCCGTCCGGCAGAAGTACAGGTCTTGTTGGGCAATCCGGCAAAGGCAGAAGAGAAACTCGGCTGGAAGCGGGAAATTTCGTTCAAGGAACTGGTAGAACGGATGGTTCGCCACGACTTGGAACTGGCAAAAAAAGAAGTACAGTAAATCAATTTTGCAGAAAAAGGAGGGAACGGCATGCGGATTGCCTTGGATGCACTGCCATTGGTCAGCAGTCGTATGACTGGAATTGGATACTGTGAAGCCGGACAGGTGCAGGCGATGATGATGCTGCATCCGGAAGAGCAGTATGTCCTACAGTTTTTTGACAAAGGCGATGGGGCAGAAAAACGGAAACGGCTGTATTATTACGAGCAGCAGCGAAATGTCAGCGTTCGACAGGGGCATTTTTCCGGTTATCTGTACCGCCTGATGACCACGGCAATTCCGCTGCCGTACCGTGCATTTTTTGGAAAAGATGTGGATATTACACACTTTTTCAATTATATCATTCCGCCGGGAGTTGCTGGAAAGCGAATTGTAACCGTACATGATATGGTCTATAAGACGTTTCCGGAAACCGTACGGGGGCGGACACGATTCATGTTGGAGTCCGGCTTGCAGCGTTCGCTGCATCGGGCAGATTTGATTGTGACCGACTCGGAATTTTCTAAAACGGAAATCATCCGGTATTTTCCGGCGACGGAAGAACGGATTCGAGTTGTGCCCTGTGGCGTGGATAAGCTGCGGTTTTCTCCAATGCTGCCGGCAGCTGCTCCGGCAATTGAAGAGCTGAAACGGCGGATGCACTTACAGGCGAATTATTTTCTCTATCTGGGAACATTAGAGCCTCGAAAGAACTTAGACCGCCTGATTCGGGCATATGCACTCTTAAAGCAGCAACATCCAGATGCACCGCAGCTGGTACTAGCTGGCGGTTATGGCTGGCGGAATAATCACATTTATCAGCTGGTGCAGACGCTGCATTTAGAGGACGATGTGTTATTTACCGAATATGTACCAGAAGAAGATGTGCAGCCGTTGCTGTGCGGAGCGATGGCATTTGTGTTCCCCTCTGTTTATGAGGGCTTTGGGATGCCGCCGCTGGAGGCAATGGCGTGCGGAACACCAGTCTTGACAACACGGGCAGCCTCTCTGCCGGAAGTGGTAGGCGATGCCGCTGTGATTGTTGACCCACACCATACCGAGGACATTGCACAGGGACTGGAAAAGTTATTCCTAGATGCAGCACTGCGGGAACGACTGCAAAAAGAGGGCTTGCGGCGAGCAGCAATGTTTTCTTGGGAAAACGCAGCCGCTGCCCTTTATGATGTTTATCAGGAGGCACTGACACGATGAGCAGACCGCTTCGGATTTTACTGGTAAACAAAGCTTATCCGCCGCATATTGGCGGCATTGAAACGCTGGTGCGGCAGTATGCACGCTGTTTTCAGACGCAGTTTTCCGCAGAGGTGCAGGTTTTGGTCTGTCAGGAAAAGGGCAAAACAGCACGGGAAACCATCGAGGGTGTTCCGGTGCTGCGAGCCGGAAGCATTGGGACATATTTTTCCTGTCCGCTCTCCGGTTCGTTTCTTCGCTATTTTCGGAAGTATGCCAAACAAGCGGATGTGGTGATGATTCACATGCCGTTTCCTTTGGCGGATTTGGCATGTTTGCTCTCTGGCTATCGGGGACGGGTCGTGCTGGCATGGCATAGCGATGTCATCAAGCAGAAGACCTTGCTGCGGTTTTACGCACCATTGCTGCGGTGGCTGCTTCGGCGAGCAGATTGTATTCTGACTGCAACACAGGGACATATTGACAGTTCTGCATTTCTTCCGGCAGTTCGGGAAAAATGCAAGGTGATTCCCTATGGCATTGACCTTGCAGCCTATCGGGCAGCCCCAGCGTATCCGGTCTTACAGCCGCATGCCAACCATCCGAAAGCCGTCAGGGCGTTGTTTGTAGGGCGGCTGGTCTACTATAAGGGCGTAACGGTTTTGCTGAAAGCAATGCAGCAGGTACAGAATTGTGAATTGTTTTTGATTGGCAGCGGAAAGCTACAGGATACCTTGCAGCAGATGGCAGAAGGTATGGACACGGTGCATTTTCTCGGCAGCCTGTCCGATGCAGATTTACGGGCAGCCTTGCAGGAATGTGATTTTCTGGTGTTGCCATCCGTGGCAAACAGCGAAGCATTCGGACTGGTGCAATTGGAAGCGATGGTTTACGGAAAGCCTGTCATCAATACCGCTTTGCCGACCGGTGTGCCACATGTCAGCTTAGATGGAGAAACAGGACTGACTGTTCCGCCAGAATCGGAAACCGCTCTGGCAGAGGCGATGCAAACGCTGGTATCCGATGCGGATTTGCGGAGCAGGTACGGAGCAGCTGCAAAGAAACGAGTCGAAACGGTTTTTGCAGAAGATGTGGTGATGCAGCAGGTTTATGATGTGCTCGCAGATTCCATTTTATAACAAATATAAATATAAATATAAAAGTTGCAATTTCATTCAAAAGAAAGGGAAATGATTATGAAAGCAATGCTGATTGGCGGTGCTGGATTTGTTGGAAAACATCTTGCAATCCATCTCGCAAATACTTATGGCTGGGAGATTGTCATTACAGGGCTGCCGGAAGAACGGGAAGCAATCGAACGCAGCAGCTTAGGACGCTTTGTTCCAGTGAATATCTTAGAAAAGGGACAGATTCAGGCAGTATTGGAGCAGGAACGGCCGCATTATATTTTCCATCTGGCAGCACAGAGTTCCGTTGCTCGTTCTTGGAAGAATCCGCAGGCAACCATTGATGTGAATATCAAGGGCTGTGCGAACTTGCTGGATGCGATTCGTTCCATAGAAATTTACGACCCAAAGATATTATTGATTGGTTCGGGCGATGAATACGGCAGATTGCCGGATGGCATTCGAGTGGTTTCAGAAATAACGCTGCCGTGTCCGGGTAATCCATATGCCATGACAAAGGCTGCACAGACGATGTTGGGGCAGGTTTATGCTCACGCTTACCGGATGCATATTGTTCTGGCAAGACCGTTCAATCACATTGGGCCAGGACAGATGGCAGGCTTCGTTGTATCGGACTTCTGCAAGCAGGTTGCAGAGATTTTGAACGGTGCAGAGCCAGTGGTACGGGTCGGTAATCTGACCGCTTCCCGGGACTTTACGGATGTACGGGATGTGGTACGGGCGTATGGTCTGCTGATTCAGCATGGCGTACCGGGTGAAATCTACAACATTGGTTCGGGAGCAGCCGTTTCCATTCAATCGTTGTTGGATGAAATCATCCGGCAGAGTGGCATTTCCATTTCAGTACAGCATGACCCGCAGAAATTCCGTCCGGTGGATTATCCAAGCATTGCAGCGGATATTTCAAAGTTGCAGCAAGCAATTGACTGGAAGCCGGAAATTTCGCTGGAACGTACCATTGCAGATACACTGACAGACTGGCAGATTCGGTTGAAGAACAACGTCAATTGATGGAAAAAGGGGTTCAACATGGAGGAACACACGGAGCAAAAGCGGGTTATGGCAGATACATATATGGAAGAAGTATGGGAACAGCAAGCAGTCAAAAACTGGTCGAAGCCGATGCACAATTTCGGGGTACGACAGAATGCATTTAATCAGAGTGCTGACCAGCGGATTCGGGCGTTGGAATCGGAAAATTTGCAGCTGCGGACACAGATTCGGACGCTGATGCAGCAGACTGAGGAACTTTCTCAGATTGCCAAGCGACAGAAAGAACGGCTGCGGCAGGAAGAGCAGCGAAATCGGGAGATTTTCGGACGTGTTGCAGCAATGCTGGATCGGATGCGGAATGATTTGGATCGTGTGCGGCTTTCTACCCAGTTGAACAGCAATGCCATTGACCGGCTGATGCTGGAGGATGAAGCAGAGCCAGAGGCAGTGGAAGAGCCATTGACCACGATGGAAGAACCGGAAGAAGAACTGGAAACCATGGAAGAAGCAGAAACAGTAGAAACCGTTGCAGCAGTGGAATCCGTTGAACCAGAAGTAGAACCGGAACAAGTGACAGAATCCATAGAGCAACCTGTTGAACCGGAAACAACGATTGAACCGAAAGACAGCTATGTAGAATGAGATTGCAGGAGATTTTCCAAATATACTTTAACTGCAAGTGATGATATAAATATTAAGATAGAAAAAACCGCTCTCGGTACAAAAGTATACCGGGAACGGTTTTTCTTTTTGATATAACAGGCAATTGGAAATTAAGAATAGTCTACCAAATCAAATGCAGTGATTTTGCCATTCTCAATGTAGAACGAATATGCCTTCTGCCCATTGGAAACCGTGTCATAGATGGAAACCACATAAGTGCTTGCGGTTTCTGCCTCTGGAACAATGTCAATGTTAAACTGTGCTTCCAAGTCTGCAACGGAACTGCCAATGCCGACAACACCCACTCGAATATCAGATGGCGAGCCTTCATAGACTTCTACTTCAAAGATATTGCAAGCCTGTGCATCGGTCGGGGAAGTGGACATATTTTCCAGTCCAAGGGTCAGCGAAGCATCCGAATTGGAATACCAATTGTAATCCTGTGATTCAATGGTTGGGTCAACTGTGCAGTCTACCAGCTTGATCAAATCCATGTTATTTTCATAGAATCGGAACAGTTTTCCGCCGTTGTAGGTAATGGCAGCAATGGAAAGGTCTGCATCAATCCGCTGTTCATTTTCGGAAGTATCAACAGTGCCGTCTGAGTCATCTGCCTCTGTGCCATCTTCTACCGGTCTGTCATCGTCTGCCGGAAGGGTTGAAATATCCGAGTCAGAACTCTGTGTATTCAAATCATCTCCGCCATTGATTTCATCATAAATGGAATCGGCAAAGTTGTCCGCATCCTGAATGCCCAGTGCAGTCGCAATCTTTTTCAGGCAGTCCTTTGTCTGTGTGCCATCGCCAAAGTAAGCATCCTTTGTAGCATCATCGGACAAGTCCAAAGAATCCGATGGAATATTCAGTGCCAAGTCGTCGCCCTTGTCGGTGCTTAGCGTGCAGGAGATGGTTGCATAGTTAGTGCCGCCAACTGCCCAGTCAACGGAGAATGTCTGTGACTTTCCATCTGAATCCAGACTCAAGGTGAACAGATTTGGTTCATCCTCTGTGGAAGCGGTCAGACTGCCGGAGCAGTATCCCCGTTTGTCATCAACAATCTTGAAATCTTCCAGATCCAGCAGAACAGAATTTTCTTCCAGAGCAACCGTGATTGTGCCACTATAGGTATCTTTAGAACCTTCGGACAGAACTCCGCTGACATTCAATCCGCTGACATCGAAATAAACGCCAACTTGCTTGCCATCTTTTCCGGCATAGCATTCCAACAAAGAGGAATCAGCATCGTCGGGATCTGCAATGCGGCAGCCACGAATCGTTCCGGTTGGGTCAACGTAGAGGGTGACAGTTGCCGATTCTGTAACAGTGGTGTCGTTCCAGTTGTCCAGAGCTTCTTGCAGGTTGGATTGAAATTCGTCTTCTGTCATCAAATCTGATGCAGCGAAATAGTGCGAGATGGTACTGTCTTCTTTCACTTCTTCGAGCAGTTCCTTGACAACGGTTTTCAGTTCATCGCCCTGATAGGTTGCTTCAAGGGCAGTGTAAGAAAATGTTGTGTCTGCAATGTTTAGTTCCTGATTTTTCAGCAGGGCAATGGTCGCATCGCTGTTAGCAATAATTTCACCGTACCGCTGGAACATACTGTTCAAGTCAGAGGGAGAAAGCCGTTCTTCAAGGGCTTCCGGTGTCAGGAACAGGGAAGAGGAATTCAGTGCGGAGGAGTCGATAGAAGAATCAAATTCGTCAGAGAGATCGGTTTCTTCTTCGGTGATGGTTTCAACGTCTTGCCATGTCATGGAAAGATACTGGTCGGATACAGATGGAATCTGTAAATAAACATTATTCGCATCCGCTACGACGTTGCCCTCTAAGACATCTTCACCATTGAGGGTAATCGTTACCGTTCCGCCCATCTTGTCGGCTTCTACTTTTCCGCTGAGCGTGATTGCAGCAGATGTCAGCGTAATGGTTTCATCGGTATCAACATCGCTGTTGAGTTCTTCCTGCAACTTCTTCTGTCCCTCTTCGCTGAGAGTGATGTTCATAGACAGATTGGATTGCGGTTCTTCCTTGGAGAGAGAGAGGGAACTGTCGTAGCGGTCAGAAACCGAACGCCCCCAGTCCTTTGTATTTTTTTCAATGACCCATTGATAATAATCGCTTTCACTGCTGAAATTCATCTTTGCGAAGTTCTTGACGGTGTCGCTGGCAGCATAGGCAATGCCTGTTCCTGCTCCGAGGACAACCACAGCACTGACAACAGAGATGACAGCGATTTTCCAGCCCTTCATTTTCTTTTTGGACTTTGCACCGACAATCTGACCATTCAGCGAGAAATCAGGCTGCTGAAATGGCGGTGGTGTCTGGGAAAAAGAAGGCGGTGTTTCCGGCTGCGGTGGAGTGGTTGCTGCATCCGCAGACGGAGCAGGCTGTTGAAATGGATTTGCTGCCGAAGCAGCAGTGGCATCATTTGCCGGGGTCGAAGTTGGGGTTGCATCGTTTTGCGGCGGTGCGAAACCAGTGTGGTCGGATTCCGGCAGATTATTTTTAAAATCGTCCATGAAGATACTCCTTTTTATAAAAATAGACTGTTCGTATTATATCATATTTTTTTTCAAAAGTCAACGATTGCAAAAAAGTGTTTTTTGCCAGTTTGGTTCTCAAAAGCAGGAAAAAAGAAAAAGCAAAAACCGCAAATCCTTTGTTTGGATTTGCGGTTTCAAGATACTTTTTGGAGTCCATCGAAATCTGGTGGTGATTACTTGGCGTAATCCACAACCCGACTTTCTCGGATGAGGTTGATTTTGACTTGTCCCGGGTAGTTCATTTCGTTTTCGATCTGTTTTGCGATTTGACGGGCAATCAGCACCATCTTTTCATCGTTGACCTTTTCCGGAACGACCATAACCCGAACTTCACGGCCAGCCTGCAACGCATAGCATTTTTCGACACCGTCATACGATGCACAAATATTTTCGAGCTGTTGCAGCCGCTTGATGTAGTTTTCGTAGTTTTCGCTTCTTGCTGCTGGACGAGCCGCAGAAATCGCATCCGCAGCCTGTACGATACAGGCAAGTGCTGTTCTCGGTTCAACATCGTTGTGGTGGGCTTCCACTGCATGGATGATTTCCGGACTTTCGTTGTACTTCTTGCAGACATCCACGCCAATCTGTACATGAGAGCCTTCAATTTCAGCAGTCAGAGCCTTACCAATGTCGTGCAGCAAACCGGCACGCCGTGCCATGTTGGCATCCAGTCCCAATTCCGAGGCAAGAACGCCGCAGAGCTTGGAAACTTCGATGGAGTGCTTCAAGACATTCTGCCGGTAGCTGGTGCGGTAATAGAGCCGTCCCAACAACTTGATCATTTCGTTGTTGATGCCATGAACATTGGTTTCCAGAACAGCATGTTCGCCTTCTGCACGAATCCGCTGTTCCACTTCTCGTTTTGCCTTTTCCACCATTTCTTCAATCTTGGTCGGATGGATTCTGCCGTCCGCAATGAGTTTTTCCAGAGCGATACGGGCAATTTCACGCCGAACCTGATCGAAACAGGAAAGTGTAATGGCTTCCGGTGTATCATCGATAATCAAGTCCACGCCGGTGAGGGTTTCCAGTGTCCGGATGTTTCTGCCCTCTCTGCCGATGATACGACCTTTCATTTCATCGTTAGGCAGCGGCACAACCGAAACTGCCGATTCCGAAACCTGATCGGATGCACACTTTGCAATGGCGAGGGAGATGTAGTTTCTTGCTTTCTCCTCACAGTCATCCTTGAGCTGCTGCTCATACTGGGTGATTTTCATTGCCTTTTCATGCACCAGTTCGTCTTCCAGATGTTGCAGGATGTATTCCTTTGCCTGTTCCCGAGTGAATTCTGAGATTCGTTCCAGAACATCCATCTGGCTATTCTTGATGGCTTCGGCTTCTGCAAGCCGTTCTTCCACGCTTTTTTGTTTGCGGGCAAGATTGTCCTCTTTGCGTTCGAGGTTTTCCAGTTTTTTGTCCAGAGATTCTTCTTTCTGCTGTACTCTTCGTTCCTGTCTGCTGACTTCAGAACGGCGGTCTTTGATTTCCTTTTCCGCATCGGCACGCAGCTGAAAGACTTCATCTTTGGCTTCCAGTAATACGCTTTTCTTTTGCTGTTCTGCTTCTTTCTTGGCATCGTGAATGACACGAGCCGCTTCTTTTTCGGCAGAGCCAATTTCCGCTTCTGCCTGTTGCTTTCGTTGCTGAATCCCGTCCTGTACACCTTTGGTGTAGCCTTTTTGGGTGGCAGTATGGTTGGTGACCAAAACCGCAGCCACACAGATGACGCAGGCAACCAGACAAACGATTACAATTTCCATTTTTTGCACGCCCTCCTTTGATTGAATCACTTATCTTACAATCGGTTTCCCGTTGGGCGGTGTGCAGAAAAAAACGAACGTAGCGAATCCTGACGCATCCAGTACCATATCCTATTTTACAAGTTGCCAAAAGCCGCAGGGCGAGCAAGATTGCCGACACCGATGCGGATTTATCCATAAAAAGGGAAGCAAATTCTGCTCGGAGAGCAGCAGCTTCCGCTGATGTAAAAAAAAGAACCGTCTGCTTGTTTGTGCAGAACCCCTATATTCTGAAAGCTGCACGCCGCAATTCCAATAAAAAAACGGACGCCATTTTTCTAACAGCATCCGCAACCGGATTTGTAATATACAGCTCTTTTATTTTACACTGTTTCCGAAAAAAAGTCAAGGGATTCCCGAAACTTTTCCGGCATCGAAGCTGTAAATTTTTATTGGGTAGAGCGGCAGCGTTGGAAGCGGCATCCGGTTTTGCCGGAAAAAAGCGGCGAAAATCTTAGAAGTTGTTCGCTTTTTCGACAAGAAACGGCGAGAAAATTTGTGCAACTTGTTCCGTTTGCCGGCTTTTTTGCAAATGGAATTGACAACCTCACGGGAAGTGTGGTAAAATAACAATACATGTACCGGTGCATCTTGCCCGAACACATGCAAACAACCGTTTGCAGAATTAGAAAAAAGGAGGAAAACCACATGGCACGACACGACGATCGGGGAACGATTCTTTGGACAGATAAAAAGCGAACCTTTCTGGGGTTGCCGCTTTCTTTTACAAGATATTATTTAACAGACCATCAGCTGATTACAAGAGTGGGTTTTCTCTCCATAAAAGAGGATGAAATTGAACTGTATCGCATTGTGGACAAACGAATTGAACAGACGTTCTTCCAGCGGCTGTTTGGCTGCGGCACAGTCATCATTCTCAGTCGGGATGAAGACACGCCGGAAAAACACCTGGTTTCCATTCGGCATCCGCAGCAGGTTTCCAAGCTCATCGGCAATTCTGTTCGGGAGCGGCAGGAAAGTTTGCGGATCGCCGGCAGAGATATGATCGGTGCAGCATTTGTGGGCGACGGAAATGGACGGATTTCTGCTCCTTATCAAGCACCGGGTGATCTGGATGGAGAAGATGACGATCTGCTGTAAAGCAATTACAGACTGCATTTCTTTTGGATGGAATATCCGGGGCGTTTCGGATGCCCTATCGGCAAAAAAGCGGACAGGACAGCAGAAACGAATAGAGAGATAAAGGAGATCCTGAGTATGCTTTCATTTATTACAGAAAAACTGACAGCATGGGAAAAGCTGAAAGCAGAAACCCGCCCGATATTTATTTATGGGATGGGTGACGGTGCAGAAAAAATCATGCGGGTTTTTCAGGAGAAAGGGATACCGTTTGCCGGTATTTTTGCAAGCGATGATTTTGTAAGAGGCCATTCTTTTGCAGGCCACAAAGTGCGGAAACTTTCCGAAATTGAAGCAGCCGTAGACGATTTTGTCATTGTACTGGCGTTTGCTGCTGGTTATCAGTCCTTAGTCGATAAAATCGTGGACATCAGCAAACGGCATACGCTGCTCGTTCCGGATGTACCGGTTGCCGGAGGCGGTTTATTCACCTATGATTATTGTCTGGAACATGCGGACGAAATCGAAACAGTTTATAACCTGTTGGCAGATGACTATTCCAGAGAAGTCTATGCCAGCATTTTGAATTTTAAAATCAGTGGCGAAATTCATTATCTGATGGATGTCACCACGCCAAAATCCGAAATTTATCGGAAGCTGATGCACTTGACCCCGAATGAAATTTATGTGGATTTGGGTGCTTACAATGGTGATACGATTCGGGAAGTGCTCCAGTATACCCGTGGTAAATATATTCGGATTTATGCAATGGAGCCAGACCGTAAGAACTTTAAAAAGCTGTTGAAGACCACAGACGGGATGCAGAACGTCTATCCGTTCCATGCAGCGGCTTGGTGTACGGATACACAAGTACCATTCGCCACAAAGGCAGGCAGACAGTCTGCGGTAACTGCAACGGGGCAGACGATTGATGCCAGAACCGTGGACAGCGTTTTAGAGGGCAGACCTGCAACCTTGATTAAAATGGATGTCGAGGGCTGCGAACGGGAAGCACTCTGGGGTTCTGCTCAGACGATTGCCCACTATACACCAAAGCTGATGGTTTCGCTGTATCACCGCAATGAAGATATGTTCTCATTGCCGTTGCTGATTCAGAAACTGAACCCGAATTACGATATTTATATTCGGCATCAGCTCTATATTCCGGCATGGGAAACCAACCTCTATGCCGTTCCCAAAAAACAGAACTAGGGCAGCTGTTCTTGCAGTTGTTACCAAAAAAGCCGGCTCTTGCAGGACAGTGCAGAGTCGGCTTTTTTCGTGAAAAACAGGAAAATGGAAATAGCATCCAAAATTTGTTAAATCTCTATAAAAACAGATGTTGAATTTTAGTGAAAATTCAGAAAAAATTGGATATGGGTTGACAGTTTCATCCAGCTGTGATACAATATAGGAAATTCCATGCAGAGATATGATAAAAAAGCAATGGGGCTGACACTTTTTTCATGAGAAGCAATGCCCCTATTTCTATCGCAGAAATCAATCATGTTTGGAGTATTCTAAAATTGCATCCTTCCATTTCCTTGTGGGATTCCCATGGGAATCCATGTGGTATAACCTGTCCGGGCACGGCTGTCGCTTATAACGTGTCCGGACAACCTGTTTTTTAGAGAAATGGACAAAAATTGAATCTTGTGTTTGTGCAGTTCCAACGAAAATATTTTTTCTTGTGGAAAACTGGTTGACATTTTGGAGAAAGACTGTTATAATAAAGCCATACCAGTAAAACGGATGCAAAAACGAATACTTCAATTTTTCTTTTTCTCATTGTTGGAATGACGCAGTCGGTCGAAAAACCGGCTGCGTCATTTTGTTTCTGGATGTTTTATTTTTGTAGTAATCTTACGAATTGGATTCAGTCGGCATAGCGGTTTGCATGGGAGCAGATTCAATGTCCAGCAGGTCATCTGGGTGGAAGGTATAGGAAATCAATTTGCTATCATCCTGATTGTCGCCGCTTCCGCCAGCCAGCGGACTGTACAGCAATACGCCTTCTTGGTAGTCCTCATAGACTTCTGCACCAATGTAACCTATTACAGTTGCTCCGGCAGGAATCGGTTGAGAGAAATCTTCCACATCTTGTCCGAATTGCTGATAAGTTGCCCGCATGGATTGGATGGTAAACGCATCAAACGGTTTTCCGTCTAACTGAATCTGACAGGTTTGCAGGAAGTTGGCAGAAATCGGGGCATCGGTCTGGTTGGAAACCGTAAACGAGAAGAAAATTGCATTGCAGTTCTGCCCGTTGTGCACATCGGTGATGGAAGAACGATAAACACCGTTTAAGGTGACAGTTGCACCGTCAACATTCTGGTCTGTTCCGACTTCGCCCGGAATGATGGTTGTGACGACCGTTGTGCGGGGAAGGGTTTTCTTTGAGGTGGTTTTTGTGTTGGAATCTGCACAGCCGCTCAACAGCAGAGCAAATGTCAGTCCACCACAGAGCACGAGATGAGAAATTTTCATAAAAGAATCCTTTCTGTTGTTCCGAATCGAGGAATAGATTCAGAATTGGTTATCATAAAATAGCAAAAGCCGCACTTGCACCATTCAGATGGGCAAGGCGGCTTTCACGAAAACAATTTAGTCCTCAACAATTGCCTGAACTGGGCAGGTGTCTGCACAAGAACCGCAAGAGATGCAAGAATCTGCATCAATTACATAGGTGCTGTCGCCTTCCTTGATTGCTTCTACTGGACATGCGTCTGCACAAGAACCGCAAGAAAGACATGCATCAGTGATTTTATATGCCATTGCTGTTTCACCTCCGGAAACCAGATTTCACACAGGGAAATCCTGTACGCTCTTATTATAGCAGATTCCCTTGTGAAATGCAAGTGGTTTTCCATGGAAAGCAAAAAACTTTTTTTCAGCGAATCGCACAAATCCAATGGCGTTGAAGAGCTGGTTATTCTGCAATATGTTCCAAAGCCTGCCGGAAAATGGTATAGATATGGTCGTCTGCGAGGGCATAAAAAATAGACTTTCCCTCTCTGCGGCTGCTGACGAGGCGGGCTTGCTTTAAGATGCGGAGTTGATGAGAGATGGCAGACTGTGTCATGCCCAGCCGATTTGCGATTTCCTGGACACAGGTTTCCTGTTGAAATAATGCAAAGAGGATGCGGACACGGGTGGGGTCGCCGAATACCTTGAAGAGGTCTGCCATGCTTTGCAGGGCAGGGTCATCGGGTGCAAGAATATCCGTCATATGGGTGCACCTTCCTTTCTGTTCCATTCCGAAAAAATGGGGGATACTTTAATGATACGCAATTTTTTTGGATTTGTCAATCCCTGTTTCGTGACAAAATCCACAATTTGTTTGAAACAAGGCTGTTTGTCACAAAAGTTCGTATTAAAATTTAGTGATTGTATACAAATTGTTTGATATTTCAGATAGTCCAGATTCTAATTTTTCTGTTATAATAATTTTATATTTATGAAAAAATAAGAAAGGTGGCTTTCGGATGCAAAAGACGATTTTTCGTACAAAATCGACCATCCCTTGTCGGGATGATGCAGAATTGGCTTCCGAACAGACTTATCAGACTGCATTTACTGCATGGCAGGAACAGCCGGGCAATGAATTTTCGTTTCGACAGCCGGGATCAACAACGCAAGCAGTTTTTTTAGAGGGAATGGGCTTACAGGAAGAAGAGCCAGCGGTTTTAGAACGGCGAGCGTTACAGCGGATTTCCAACCAACTTGGGATTTTATTTCTCCATCAGCTATTAGCACCCTATTTGGTGTTAATTGTTTGTGTGATTGTATTTTCTTTGTTGGGCGGTTCGCTCTCCTATTCTGTGCATGATAATGTGCTATATGGTTCTAACGATCTTGTTTTGATAACCATGATTTTGCGAAAAATTGTGCGGTTTGGAGTTCCGATTTTTATGGCAAAGCGGCTTTTGAAGATGCCAAAGGCCGTGACTTGCTGCCGACAAAAGACAATCCCTTCTGCGTGGGTTCGGACGTTGGGCATTACGATGTGTGTCTTTTTCGCATTTGGCATGATTCTCAATTTTTTGCCGGAATCTAGCATACACTACATCACATTGGGGGCACTTTCTCATACGATTCTCTGTCTGGACACCCAGCATCAGATATTCTACTTTGCGTTTGTGTTGATTTCCCGTCCGATTTTTGAAACAATGTTGTATAATGGCAGTATCATGCATGTGCTGCGGCAGTTTGGCGATGATACGGCTGTATTGCTGACTGCAACCTTTTCCGCCTTAATGGCGGAGAATCTGGTGACGGGTATTTCAACCTTTGCCGTTTCAATTTTGGCAGCCAGAGAAATTCTGCGGGATGAAAATGTCTATGTGGGGCTGTTCTCTCGGTCGGTTTATTATACTTTGATGTTTGTGCTGTTTCATACATCCATTTTCCGGAATAATGTGCCGATTTCAAACCGGATGCTCTGGATTTTACTGATCGGTGTTCTGGGAATGTTATTATGTGTGTTGGTGATTTGGAAAGCACCATTTCAGGGAAGCAAACGATTTTATTCCATTCGTTCTGCCGGAAAGTGCTGTCTGACCTTTTTGATTCAGGCGAATCTAATGACGGTTTGTGTGTTTGTTGCACTGGCACTTTCTGTAATTTCTTTGATTTTATAGCAACAGGCAGGAGGAACTTTCATGCAAGAACTTTATGTGCCACAGGAACGTTACATGCGGCGGGCGTTGGAGTTGGCAGAATATGCGGCTTCTCTGGGAGAAGTTCCCGTTGGGGCAGTGGTGGTTCATCAGCCCACTGACCGGATCATCGGGGAGGGCTGGAACTTGCGGGAGTCTGGAAAATCTCCGCTGGCACACGCTGAAATCATGGCGATTGACCAGGCAAGCCGAACGCTGGGTGGCTGGCGAGTGATTGACAGTGCGATTTATGTGACATTAGAGCCTTGTCCAATGTGCTGCGGAGCAATTCTGCATGCACGATTAGACCATTTGGTTTTTGGAGCATATGACCCGAAAGGCGGTGCAGTGGCATCGGTAGAATCCATGTTCGATTTACCGTATAACTATCACCCAACGATTGAGGGCGGATTTTTGCAGGAAGATTGTGCAACAGTTTTGACGCAATTTTTCCGAGCATTGAGAAGAAAGAAAAAAGAGCAGGCAAAATAACTGCAATTGAGCTGGCTCTTGCCATTTTAAACAACAAAAAATTCCCATCCAACTTTTTAGACAGAGATTTGAACGGAATGGAACAGTGAATTTCCATGTATCCCGTTTGTATCTCTGTCTATACTATTTTTGCAGCGTTTTTTGCTGCAAAAGGGAGGGAAAACATGAATCTGAAAAAGACCATTGCCGGCTGCTGTGTTCTGTTTCTGCTGTACAGTATGCCGCTGCATACAGCGGCACTGGATTCTACTTGTATCGGTTACGGACAGGGAAAAGCAACAGACAGTCAAAATTGTCCGCTGGATGCCCTTGCTTTCAATGAACGCTATGCAGAATACGGAGCATTTGCCACCACACCCGACACCAGCCGCATTATTTTGACCTTTGACCAAGGCTATGAAAACGGTTACACGGCACAGATTCTGGATACCTTAAAAGAAAAACATGCCACTGCGATATTCTTTTTGACGGGCGACTATGCAAAGAAAGAAACTGCATTGGTAGAGCGAATGATTGCAGAAGGGCACGTTCTGGGCAATCACGGCATGACACATGCCAGCCTACCGAACTGTACGCAGGCGGAAGCGATGGAGGAAATCCAATCCCTGCATGATTATGTCTTACAAACGTATGACTATGAAATGCAGTATTTCCGTTGCCCGTGCGGAGAATATTCCGAGCAGGCGTTGCAGTGGGTGCAGGATGCCGGATACCAAACGGTATTCTGGAGCGGTGCTTATGTAGACTGGAAAACAGATGACCAGCCAAACCCAGATACTGCCTATGAAACGCTGCTTTCAACGGCTCATGGCGGAGAAATTCTGCTGCTGCACTCGGTTTCTTCCACGAATGCTGCCATTTTGGGCGATGTCATTGACGGCTTTCGGGCAGCAGGGTATACAGTTTAAATCTATGCAGTCTATTTGAATTGAAAAGCGAACGGGAACACAAAAAACCTGCGGTACATTTCATTATGCCATCGCAGGTTTTTTGAGATCTGGAAATAAAAACGCCGGCATCCAATAGAAGATACCGGCGGAAAAATCGAAATTCCAATTTCTGCTTGTACGCAGAAAATCCGAACGATTGATATTTTTTGATATTTTTAGCGAAAAGAACGGTTGTCCCGGCTCTTGTACCAGTCTGAACAACAATGCATATTTCACGCTTAGTGGTTCAGGTAAGATTTTACCAGTGCCTGTAAGAGTTCGTCCCGGTCAATGTGACGAATCAAACTCCGAGCATTGCCGTAGGTGGTTATGTAGGTCGGATCCTCTGACAGAATATAACCTACAATCTGATTCACTGGATTGTATCCTTTTTGTACCAATGCATCGTAGACGGCAGTAAGCGTTTTTTTCATTTCGATTTCCTTTTCGTCGTTTACAGAAAATGTCATGGTCTTGTCATACATAACTGATCCCCTCCTTATGGTGATTCTTCTATTATACCTGAAATTTTGTAATTTTACAAGGGCTTTCCGGAATTTTTCTGTTTTGTAGGATTCCAAACTCTATTTTTTGTACAATCTGCTGAACTTTTTCAAAGGAATTTATCACAAAAAGAAAAATCATTCTGGAGCGAATGGTATTTTTTAGAAGTATGTATTCCCTTTTCCGGAGAAAAGGGAATGCTGTTTTTGATGCAGGAGCAAAAACAGCAGGGGGGCTTTGCAGGGGATAAAATTTATTCGCAGCAGCTCCGCTTTACAAAAGAGAAGCAGTCGGTACATTCCGGAACCGTCGGATTCGGTTCATGTGTGCCGATGGTGATGCTGTTCAGGCAGCAGTAGTTTTCTGTGCCCATGTTGTGCTTGCACTGGGTAACGGAACAGTGAATGTGGTCGTTTTTCTTCATTTCCATGGTGAAAATCCTCACTTTTATCAAAATTGTTCCACGAGGGAACGAGAATAGTTTGTGCGGAAAGTGGGAGATTATACAGAAGAGGAAGAAAAAGTTTGGAGCAGATAGGCTGCAAAAATAATTTTGCGATTTCTCTACAAAAATTACTGCTTGCCAAAATAAGTTCCTCTTGACAGTTCTCGCTGCATATGTTATAATGCAAGTGCAATCAACTGACATATTAGAAAGGATGAAAATTCATGAAAAATAGAAAAACAGGAAGAGCCATCGCCGCTGCTGCCATGCTGACCATCGCAGCAATGACCATGCCAATGCCGACCGTTTCCGCAGCAGATGACGTTGCCCCGTACAGTGTTGTCGTACTGGGCGATAGCATCAGCACCGGTTACGGGCTGGAGGATTCCAGCAAGGCTTATGTTTCCATTCTGGAACAGCATATGAACCAGAAAGTCACCAACCTTGCAAAGGATGGAACGACTTCTTCGGAATTGCTTCAGTCGTTGCAGGGGGACAGTACCATGCAGGGGGCGGTTGCTGGAGCAGATGTCATTGTTGTCACCATCGGTGCAAACGATATTTTGCAGCCAATTCTGAACAACGATGTGGTAAATGTAAAAGATTATAGTGATATTTACCAGCTGGCAAGTGCAATCAGTGAGAAACAGAATGAACTTTTAAAATATATGAGAGCCAACGTTCCGCCTGCAGTTGCCAGTGCCAATACCAACATTGACAGCATCATTTTGCAGCTGAAGAGCACCAATGACCATGCAAAATTGGTATTCCAGACGGTTTATGACCCACTGAGCATGGATGAGGATGATACAGGATTATCAGAAAGTGCACTTTCCAAGTTGAATTTCTTCTCAAATTCTCTGATGTACCAATATTTGAATGGCAGCGGGGAAAATGGAAGCATGATTCCAGTTGGTTTGAACCAGAATTTACAGACACATGCCCAGAACGGAGATATTTATTTGGCAGATGTCTATAACACATTCCTGCATCATGCATGGACAAATGTCAACATTGCAAATGCAGACGTGCACCCGACAGTTGCTGGTCAGGAAGCCATTGCAAACTTGCTGATTGATAGCGGCTATTTCCCAACTGTTACCAACATACCGGGTGACATTGATGGCGATGGAAAGGTTGCTGTTTCCGATGCAGTCGCTGTTTTGACGGAATATGCACGTGTTGCAGCAGGAAATGAAGCACAGTTTAGTGAAGCACAGAAAGGCAAAGCAGATGTCAACAAAGATGGTGTGATAGATGTTGCCGATGCCGTTGGCATTCTGACCTATTATGCAAAGCAGGCTGCTGGACAGACACCGTCTTTTGATTCCTGAAAATGACTTGAATTAGAGCGAAACCGTTCGATTTTGCGGAAAAGTACCGTAGAATCGAGCGGTTTTTTTGTGAAAAACTGTGAAAAATAGAATCCATCTGTGTTTAACGATGTTTTCCGTCTACTATCATAAAGTTATCACATTCCAGCGTATAATATTAACCATAGAGCAAAGAACAAGACAGACCGATGCAGAACAGCAGCGGTTTTCAATAGAAAGGAAGATTCTTATGTATGAACGGGAACAGGACATGATGAAAAATGAATCGAACAACACAGCAGCTTCTGAGCCGAAACAGCCAGAATCTACAATGACCAATCAAAATCCTTATAGCACATCTGCTGCAACGGGCGGCACCGCTGCTAATCATACAGCAGAAACCAATCGCACTGCTTCTGGTACAACTTATGGAGCAGCAAATCGGTATGGCAGCACCACACCGACTGGTTATGGTTACACTACTAGTAATAGTAGTACCAACCAGAGCACAGGATATACCGGAAATACTTCCTCTGATACACAGTCCCAGCAGCAGGGTTACAGCTACGTCAATTATTATTCCAATCCGAATGCACCAGTACAGGCATCCGGCAGCGGCAAACCGCCGAAGAAAAAGAATCACTTCTGGATGAAAGCGGTTGCATTTGTTGCAGCGATGGCAATTGTTTCGGTTGGTTCGATTGGCATTTATAATGGCGTTCATAATTCCAACAAGCTGGTAACAGCAGAAAGCAGTACTTCTGCTTCGGATTCTACCGATACCACAGCTAATACCACAACACAGGACAGCAGCAGTAAGGCACAGAGTACAACTGTAAAGGGCGATGCTGCAAAAAGCTGGATTGAATTGGCATCTGGTACAAATGCAATGTCTATTAGCGACATTGTTAAGAAAGTAGCACCATCGGTTGTCGGTGTTCAGGCAACTTTCAAGATGCCGAATAACTACAATTATAATTATGGCTTTGGCATGTTCGGAAATGGCAACAGCGGAAATGGTGACAATTCCGGTTCAATGACCGGTGTCGGAACCGGTATTATCATGCGGGAAGATGGCTACATTGTCACAAATGCCCACGTTATCTATGATTCAGAATATGGCTGTGGCGAAGCAACTGCCGTAGAAATCCGGATGTCTGATGAAGAAACCACTTATGATGCAAAGGTTGTTGCCTATGATATTGAAACCGACCTTGCTGTTTTGAAGGTAGACCAGACTGGTTTGACTGCTGCGGAATTTGGTGACAGCAACCAGTGCCAGGTTGGTGATGCGGTTGTTGCAATCGGTAACCCGTTGGGTCTGGAACTCCAGAACACGGTTACTTGCGGGATTATTTCCGCACTGAACCGGAAAGTTACCATCAACGACAAGACCATGACGCTGATTCAGACCGATACCGCCATTAATAATGGTAACTCTGGCGGCCCGTTGATTAACAGTTCTGGTCAGGTTATCGGCATCAACTCTGCGAAGATGTCCTCTAGTGTTTCTTCTAGTGGTGCAACCATTGAAGGTATCGGCTTTGCAATCCCGATGACAGAAGCACGGGAAATTGTAGATGATTTGATTAACTATGGTTATGTTACCGGCAGACCGCAGCTGGGTATCAGCTGTCAGGATGTTTCCGAAGCCGTTTCTCAGGCATATAACTTGCCAATCGGTGCATATGTTATCAGTGTAACCGATGGAGGTGCAGCAGCAGAAGCTGGTTTACAGGTCGGTGATGTCATTACTGCTATCAACGATAACAAGATTGAAACCACAGAAGAACTGAACAACTATAAGAATGAGTATAACGCTGGTGATACTGTCACCTTGACCATTGTCCGCAACGGACAGGAACAAAAAGTTTCTGTTGTTCTTCAGGAAGTACAGCAGAAAAAACAATCCTGATGAATCGTCACGGATAATGAAATCTTTCCCGCCAATGCTAAAAGTTGGGCATTTGGTCGGAAATTTTCAAATGCTTTCTTCATACATTCTCCTTATTATTTTTCCAACACAGGCAGCCTGCAAAGTCTTTTTGCAGGCTGTTTGTGTTTTTTGTGAAAAATGACGGAAAGAGCCGATTCTGAAAACACGACTTTCACAAGGTGCACACAAAAGTTCAGTTGAAAGCCTGTTGAAAAGTGTTGAAAACGGTTGAAAATTGTGTAAAAGCTACAAATACGGGCAGAATTTCCACCTAATAATTTTAAAAAAAATAAAGGTAGAGGCTTGACATTCCTGACAGAATGTGTTAGAATACTTTATGTAAATCGTTTACGGCGGTTTATGCACCCATGCCGTAAAGGATCACGTGAGTCCAAGCATTCATGGAACATCCGGTTATTTCAGTTCTGCGAAATCCGGTTACATGGAAACAGAAACAGGGCAGTTTAATAGTGAGGGGAAATGAGACTGCACAAATGCAATCACGTCTGTGCGTCAGCTTGGACGGTCACAAAAAAATTGAATGAAGAGAGGGAAATGTGCAATGAAGAAGGTATTCAATAAAGTCATTGCAGTTGCAGCAACTGTTCCGCTCGCTCTGACACAGGGCTTCGCAGTAATGGCAAACGCTGCAGACGCAACCACCATCAGTGTGGAAAAGGTACTGAACATTGAACCACAGGAGCTGGAGTCCAGTTGGGCAAAGCTCGTAGAAGGTGCACTGATTGTTTCGGAAGGTAAGAGTTTTGAACTGGATGTTGCAGATATCATTGATTCTGCTGATTTCTCGGATAAAAACGCTGCTTATGTAGAAAAAGTACAGAAGTGCATCGTTGGAAACCCAAGCGTAAACATTCAGAATAGCGTTGCAGTGATGACCGCACAGGTTGATGCAACCAGCTATGTACAGAGCAACATCATTGATGCCATCAAGAAGGAATTGACCAAGCAGGGTGCAGCTTCCATCATTGATGACATTGATTTTAGCATGCTCGAAAAGAAGGGCACCTTTACTGCTGCCGTTGATGGCGACAGCATTGAAAATACCGCAGCCAATAAGGCAGCCGGTACTGCAAACACCATTCGGGTAAAGGGTGCTGTTTTCGTAGACAGCGAAGGCAACCAGGTTGCAACTTATGCCGATGCAAAGGCTTATGCTGCAAGCACTGTTCAGCAGTTGAAGGTTGAGATCACAAAGAAGGCTGCTGCTGCTGGTGTATCCGTAAACCTCGACAATCTGCTGGCTACTTATCAGAAGAAAGTAGAAAAGGCATTCTCCTATGCAGATAAGGCGATCGCAACATCTGCACACGAAGAATTTGCTACCGCAGATGAAACACTGGCTTGGCTGAAGGCACAGAAGGAAAAGAAAACCACACGGTTTGACGTTCCGGGCAGTGTCGCAGACCTCGCAAAGTATGGCAGCACTTTGGATAAGGCAGTTGCAGAAATCAACAAGGCATTCCAGAAGGTTGATGTAAATTACACCGTAGATGTAAGCATGGATGATATCACCAGCCTGCTGAACAGCGGTTCTGATTTCGTTGCCGATGCAAATGCAGATACCAATGTTTATACCGTAACCTTCAAGGTTCCGGATGAAAATGTTGATGCAGATTACTTCAGCACCGTGGAAGGTATTGAAAAGTATTATGCAGCACATCCGGATCAGGCAGAAGCAGACGGTGTAACAGAAGCTGATTACAGCCAGCTCGTTTATGATTCTTCTTACAAGCTGGTAACCGTACAGGGCGATGCAGATAATGATACACTTGCAGGCGTTCCGAGTGGCTACTTCAATGTAGAAAGAATCATCAAGTTCAAGGATAAGTCCACAACGACTACCACGACAACAGATGTGACCAGCACAACGACCACAGATGTATCTGGCGGTACAACCACAACAGATGTATCTGGTGGCACAACGACCACAGACGTATCTGGCGGCACAACCACAACAGATGTATCTGGCGGCACAACGACCACAGACGTATCTGGCGGTACAACCACAACAGATGTATCTGGCGGCACAACCACAACTGATGTATCTGGTGGCACAACGACCACAGACGTATCTGGCGGCACAACCACAACTGATGTCAGCGGTGAAACTACCACCACGACAACAAGCGGTACTGGTGGCAGCGAAACCACAACTACCACAACAAGCACTGGTACAATTACTCCAGTTGGTACAACCACACTGGAAGTGGAAGTAAACCCGGCAAACTTCTACTTCTCCGTAGACGAACGGGAACTGAAGCCATCTGACTTGTTCACCAAGTTCGATATCGTGGATGAAGAAGGTACACACTTCAATGCTCTGGAAGCAGGTGCAGTTACCCTCGATAAGACCACACCGAAGGAAATCTTCGATGCAGAAGGTAAGGCTTACTGTGTAACAGAAGTAAACGCTTACTTCACTGATCCGACAACTGCTGATGCAGAACCAGTTGCAGCTCCGGTAAATCCGACTGTATACATTGGTGTAAAGGGCGATGCAGATCTGAATGGCTCGGTTGATGTTCAAGATGCTGTTACGATCTTGACTTACTACGCAAAGGCATCTGCTGGTCAGGAAAACGTTGCTTTCAACGAAGATGAAAACTTGAACAAGTTTATATTCTTCTTGGCAGATGTGGATACAGAATCCAAGGCTGGTATGAACAGCGGCAGCGAATTGATGAGCATACAGGATGGTGTAAACGTATTGACCTTCTATGCAAAGAAATCTGCTAACCAGGATCCAGCATGGCCGGATGTGATTCCGTCCCTGAAGTCTTTGGAAGGTTCTATCTGGTACGAAGGCTAAGTCGTTAGATTTTAAAGATTAGGTAAAAGTGCGGTGTCTGGGACACCGGACACCGCATAATTTATATTTGAAAGGAAAATAGAAAAATGAAAAGTACATTTAAGAAGGCACTGGCAGCTGTTTCCGCAGCAGCAGTAGTTGCTACTTCTGCCGCTGTTTTCACCGCTGTTCCAGCAGACGCTATTGGCGGTCTGGCAATTGCAGGCGTTACAGTTACAATGGATGAACTGCAGGCAAACAATTATCTGGTAACTGTTCCGGTAACCATCAACGGTAATAGTGATGGTTGGGATGCTATGGCATTCGGTATGTCTTGGAACACAAGCGAAATCACTTACTCTAGCAATAGCAGAGGTGGTTTGCTGGGTGATGCTTACATCAATCAGAACATTGAAATTTCTGGTTCTGGTTTGCAGCTTACTCCGGATGAAAACGGTGCTTGGATTGCATATGCAAGTACACCGTCTGCTACTGGTCCAAGCTATGTAGTTGGTGATGGCACAATCATTAACGTAACCTTCAAGGTTAATGAAAATGCACAGCCGGGTGACATTTACTACATTGATAGTCCGGCCGTTTCTTTCGACGGTGCTTCCACTCCGCTCGTTCAGCACAGCCCAGATGTAAGCACAGCACCGGCTTCTCAGGGTTACATCAAGATTGATGGTGCAGTTACTACCACAACTGAAGCTACCACAACGACTACCACAACAACCACCACTACTACAACGACCACAACAACCACCACTACAACTGCTAAGCCGACTACTACCACCACAACTACCACCACAACTGCTAAGCCGACCACAACAACTACTACCACTACTTCTGCTGCAGCAACTACCACCACTACAACTACCACAACAAAGGCAGCTACCACAACAAGTGCAGCTACCACAACAAAGAAGGCAGCTCAGCAGACCACTAAGAAGAACACTGGTTCTACCAGCTCTCCGAAGACCGGCAGCATGATTCCGGTTGCAGGTGCTGTTGCAGCAATCGCAGTAATCGGCGGTGTTGCTCTGGTTTCCAAGAAGAGAAAGTAAGAATCTCTGATTCCGAATCATCTTCCGAAGAAAACAGATAAAATTTAAGGAAGTCATCCATTCAATTACAAGTGGGATTGGACAAAATCTTTACAAGTAAAGAATTTGGATTGCGGAAACAAGAGGGCGTACTTCGCAAGAAGTATGCCCTTTTTGTTCACCCCTTTTCTCCTGCCTGCATAAAATGAAGTACACCCATTCTTTGAGAATGGGCGAAAATCCGGAACAAAAGGAGGGAATGCAAGATGCAACAATTGCTGCAAATTTTGGTGGCTGGCGGCGACCGCCGCCAACAATATGCCGCCCAAAAACTTGCCGAGTCGCCGCAGCTTTCCGTGACGACAATCGGATTTTCTCCGTCAGATTCTGAAACATTACCGGAATTTGACGTTCTCATCCTGCCCATTCACACGACAGCCGAATCTGTGCCGTCCCAAAATGGGAACTTGTCGCTGCCCGAATTGCTGTCCCATGTGAAAAAAGGCGGTCTGGTGTGCGGCGGCGTACTCCCCGAAGCTGTTTGCCGGATGTGTCAAGAACAAGAACTGTGTTTTTGCGATTATTTTCAGCGGGAGGAACTCTGTCTGGCAAATGCCGTTCCAACTGTAGAGGGAGCAATTCAAATTGCCATCTCAGAACGGGAAACAGTACTCTGCGGCAGCTCTGTTCTCGTCATCGGCTACGGCAGAATCGGAACACTCATGGCGGAACGTTTGCAGGGCTTGAAAGCAGATGTCACCGTTGCGGCTCGCAGCTGCAAAGATGCGGAACGCTGTGCGGCAAATGGTCTGAAATGGATGCATCCGTCTGAAATTGCTGCCCGTGCAGGGAAATTTGACTGGTTCTGCAACACCGTTCCAGTCCTGATGCTGGACGAAACAGCCCTGTCCAACATGAAACCAGATGCACTGGTGATTGACTTGGCATCGAAACCGGGCGGAACGGATTTTGATGCTGCAAAACGCCTGCATCGTCAGGTAGTCTGGGCGTTGGGGCTGCCGGGAATCACTGCACCGAAAACCGCTGGAGCAATCATTGCGAAAACCATCTTCCATATTTTACAGGAGAGGGGACTCGCAGATGAAGGAAACAATTGGTAAACGCATTGGATTTGCGGTAACAGGGTCGTTTTGTACCTTTTCTGCTGCGTTTGCAGAGGCAGAACGACTGGTGGCGGCAGGTTACAGCTTAACGCCGATTTTCTCAGAACATGCCGCTAGCATTGATACCCGTTTTGGGAAAGCTGTGGAACAGCGAAAAAAATTGGAGCAGATTTGTGGAAAACCTGCCCTGTTGACGATTTCAGATGTAGAACCGTTAGGGCCAAAAGACCGCTTGGATGCGTTGCTTGTTGCCCCTTGCACCGCCAATACCATGGCAAAACTGGCGATGGGCATCACAGATACTACCGTGACCATGGCAGTGAAATCCATGCTGCGGAACGAAAAGCCAATTATTCTGGCTCTGGCAACCAATGACGCTTTGCGGGCATCGGCAAAAAATCTGGGCTTGCTGTTGAATACGAAAAATTATTATTTCGTACCGTTGCGGCAGGATGCTCCCATCAAGAAACCATCGTCCTTGGTTGCTGATTTTACCCAGATTTCCGACACCGTTGCAGCGGCTTTGGGTGGACTGCAAATTCAACCAATGTTTATACAAAATCTATAAAATCTAAAAACCACCATGCTATACTATCAAGGAAGTGACCGCCTGTTTCTCCACCATCAAACGGGCGGTTCTTATTTTGGAGAACGGCAGCCGTTCAGCTGTCAAAAAAGGAGTACGAACATATGGCAGGAATTATTTTACAGCAGGCAATTATTATGCTCATTCTGAATGTGGTCGGAATGATTGCATACTACACCGGCATTGTCAGCCGAGAGGGCGGCAAGCAGCTTTCCAATGTCGTGTTGGAAATTGTAACGCCAGTCATCATCGTGCATGCTTACTTGGAGGAAGAATATGATTCCCGTTTGGTCATGAATTTGCTGTTGACATTTGTGCTGGCAGCAGCTTCTTATGTCATCGCCATTTTGATTTCCATGCTGTGTTTCCGTGGAAAATCCGCCGGAAAGTTAGCACCGATTGAGCGATTTTCTGCAACATATAGCAACTGCGGCTTCATGGGCATTCCGCTGGCAAGTGCATTGTTCGGGGCAGAGGGCGTTTTCTATGTCACTGCATTCCTGACGATTTTCTTCTTGTTCTCATGGACACACGGTGTCATGCAGCTGACACAGACCAAGGATTTCAAAAAGGCATTGAAAGTGCTGCGTTCGCCAACGGTCATTGGTATTGCGATTGGGTTGATTCTGTATTTTGTACAGCTTCCAATGCCGGGCTTGTTGATGGATACTATGGGCTATATTTCCGACTTGAATACACCGCTTGCAATGATTGCATCGGGTGTCAGCGTGGCACAGGCAAACTTGTTGGGAGCATTGCGGACAGTTCGGATTTATTGGGTCAGCTTCGTGAAATTGCTGGTCATTCCGCTGGCAGTCATGGCAATGTGCCTCTGCCTGCCGTTTGTATCTATGGAAGTGCGGACGGTTGTTTTGCTTCTGACAGCTGCTCCAGCTGCTGCAATGTGCACATTACAGTGTCAAGTACATGGTTTAAATGATATTTATGCTTCTCAGATTTTTGCGGCAACAACCATTCTTTCCATGGCAACCATGCCGCTATTAATTCAGATTTTCAGTATGTTGACTTAAAAAAGCGGAGCGGATATGAACTTTTTCCTTGTTTTTCAATAAGATGTAAATTTTCATCAGAAAGCCCCCACAGAAACTTGCAAAATCCGGTTAAAATTGTTAAAATAATAGTATCGATTTAAATCGATAAAAGATTGCATCAATAGAAAGAAAGGAAATTGTGAATTGAGGGGAGCGAATCCGCAATGTGGAAACCAGTCATTGACCGACAGATGGAACGAAAGTGGATGTATTTGCAGGTATTGCAGCTGATTCAGCAATACGGAGCAATTTCTCGTGTGGAGATTGCCAACAAACTGCATATGACAAGAGCATCCGTGACGCTGCTGATTCATGAGATGATGGAAAAGGGCGTTTTAGAAGACATCGGAACATGTCCAACCTCGGAGGGAAAAGGCAGAAGAAAATTATTGATGGATGTGCATCCTTCTCGCTGGCTGCTGATTGGTATTTCCATTCAGGGGAATCATTTGGTGGTTGGACTGACAACCTTGGGCATGAATACGCTGGAAAAGCAGTGCATTCCGTTTCCAGTGATGCAGACTTCATGGGCATCCATACAGGAACAAATGATTATAACCGTTCGCCAGATTTTGAAGAGCAACTATATTGAGGAATCGCAAATTTTGGGCTTGGGTGTTGGATGGATGCCCAGCGTCTTGCAGCATTTTTTTCCGGATGCAACTAGGCAGGAACAACAAATGACAGAATTGCAGCAGATATTGAGAGATGCCCTGCACGTTCCGGTCTTCTGGGGAAATGCATTGCCGTCCATGGCAGTATATTGCCTGTATCAGAAACCAAAGCAGGAAATTATTGCTTTGTTCTGTGCAGATGGGGCAGATTATTATGTTTCTATCGTCTGTCGCTCGCATACCATGGAGTGTCTAAACGGCAAGCCGATTTCTATGCAGGGATTGCCGCTTTCTCCAAATCAAACTGTGGGCGATTTGCTGACGCCAGTTGCATTGCAGCAGCGAGTAAAGCCGTATTATAGTGCGGAGCAAACGCCAGTCTTGTATGACCTGACAGGCGGAAAGCTGGAAACGATGACGCTGCCGGATTTGTTTACCGCAGCCTGTGCAGAGGGTAAGGACTTTGACCCGATTCTGTCAGACTTGATGGAAGAGATGATGCAGCAGTTCTGTCAGTTCTGGAGCAGCATTCTGGTGATGTATCCGATTGAGCAGCTTTATCTGTATCGCCCTGATTTCACTTTGCCACACTGGCAGGAAATTTATCGGTATGCGAAGCAGTATATGAAGCCGGAGTTGGCTGCAAAGTTGTCCTGCGGGGATTTAACAGAAAAATGCCAGTATGCAGGCGGTGTGTTTTATGCATTGGACGGCGGTATTTTTAAGCTTTGTACCGCAGAAGAACAAAAAACATCGGAGTAAAAATAAGATTTCATAGAGAAAACAGTCGATTTGCTGGAAAACAGACCTGCTGTTTTCTCTTTTTTTAAAATTTTTGTTTTTTCTACACGAACACTTGCAAGCGAGAGAAAGGTATGTTATAATAAGACCGTAGCAAATTTGCAGGGTTCGACAAAAACCGTGCACATGGAAGATTGCAGAAAGGAGTAGAATTTCCGGATGGGAATTCACACGCAAACAATGAGATTACAGGAAAAAAGTCGTACAGAGTTGGAGGCATTTCAGGCAGAATGTCAGCAGGCATACAAGCAGTTTCAGGCAGAAAATCTGAAACTGGATATGTCCAGAGGGAAGCCAGCACCAGCACAGTTGGAACTGAGCATGGATATGATGGATTGCCTGAAGAAGGGCGATTATCGGGCTGAAAACGGTCTGGACTGCCGGAACTACGGGGTTCTGGATGGACTGCCGGAAACAAAGGCATTCTTTGCACCGATGCTGGGCGTAAAGCCGGAAGAAATTATTGTATACGGAAACTCCAGCCTGAACATTATGTACTGGGTAATGTCTGTTGCAATGACCAACGGCGTTTTGGGTGGCACACCGTGGGGCAAACTGGATCATGTGAAGTTCCTGTGTCCGGTTCCGGGATATGACCGCCATTTTGCAGTAACGCAGTTCTTTGGCATGGAACTGATCAATGTGCCGATGAACGAAGATGGCCCAAATATGGACATCGTAGAAAAGCTGGTTGCAGAAGATGACAGCATCAAGGGAATCTGGTGTGTGCCGATGTACTCCAATCCGGGTGGGGTCGTTTATAGCGATGAAGTTGTAAAGCGGTTTGCAGCACTGAAGCCGAAGGCAGCAGATTTCCGGATTTTCTGGGATAATGCATATTGTGTACATCATCTGGTTGACAATCCGCCGGTACAGGCAAACCTGCTGGAAGAAGCAAAGAAGGTTGGCAACGAAGATATTTGCTATATGTTCGCATCCACTTCTAAAATTACTTTCCCGGGCAGCGGAATTGCAGTAATGGCAGCCAGCGAACGAAACTTGGCAAGCCTGAAGAAGTCCCTGGGCTTTGCAACGATTGGTTTTGATAAGATGAACCAGCTGCGGCATCTGCGGTTCTTTGGCGGCAAGTTTGAAAACCTGCTGGAACATATGAAGAAGCATAAGGCATTGATTGCTCCGAAGTTTGCAATTGTTGTCAACACACTGGAAAAGGAACTGGGCGATTTGGGCATTGCAACTTGGTCGAATCCAAAGGGCGGCTACTTCATCTCCTTCAATCAGAAGGGTTGTGCAAAGCGGATTGTACAGCTTTGTAAGGATGCTGGTGTCGTTCTGACGGGTGCAGGGGCATCGTTCCCGTATGGCGTAGACCCAGAAGATGAAAACATCCGGATTTCTCCGACATTCCCGACCGAAGAAGAACTGCAAAAGGCAATGGATGTCTTTGTATGCAGTGCAAAGCTGGCAGCAGCAGAACAGTTGCTGGCTGACTAATTAGAACAGAAAAACGATAAAAATAACACCGCTGCGGATGAGATTGCAACCTCCGCAGCGGTGTTTTGTGTTTCAGAATGATGGAATGATTGATTTTACTGTTTGCATTCTGCCTGAACGGTTTCAAATTCTTCTACCAGTTCCTGTTCCGGTGCTTTTGTCAGCAGCGAAACGATAACAATGGCAGCCAGAGCCACAATAAAGGCTGGCAGCAGTTCGTATAAATCCCATGCTCCGCCCAGCGGACGAACGAGGAACTTCCATACAAATACCATGATGCCGCCGGCAATTAGCCCAGCCAAAGCTCCCCACTTGTTGGAACGCTTCCAGAACAGGGCACACAGCATAACAGGCCCAAAAGTTGCACCAAATCCAGCCCATGCAAAGGATACGATATGGAAAACAGAGCTGTCCGGATTCCATGCGATACCGATGGAAATCACAGCGATAATCAGCAGAACGGCACGGGCTGCCAGCATGGCAGTCTTTTCCGAAAGCTTGATGCCGAACACGCCTTGCAGCAGGTTTTCTGACATACTGGAGGATGCTGCCAGCAGCTGAGAGTCTGAAGTAGACATCGTGCAGGCAAGGATTCCGGCAAAAATCAGACCGGCAAACAATGCAGCTACAACGCCATGTTCACTGATCAGCGTTGCAATCTTCATGATAACGGTTTCCGACTCTGCACTGAAATTGTCCGGATTGTCGCCCAGTACGGAAATTGTACTGTTGGTCATCAGCGTTTTTCCGATGAAACCAATCAGAATGGCAATGCCCATAGAGATGACAACCCAGATAGAGGCAATTCTACGGGAAGTCTTGATTTTTCTGCTGTCCTCAATTGCCATGAATCGCAGCAGAATATGCGGCATTCCGAAATAGCCAAGTCCCCAAGCCAAGGTAGAACAGATGGTCAGAATGCTGTATGGTTTTGCAGAATTGGTTGTAATATCATAGGTGTGGTTGAAGGAAAGATAGCCCGGCAGAGCCTTTGCATTTTCCATGACAACATCAATACCGCCAGCCTTGACAATTCCAAAGACAACCACCATGACCAGTGCAACGGTCATAATAATACTCTGGAGCAGGTCGGTTGTGCTGGCAGCCAAAAATCCGCCGATGCTGGTATAGGCAATGATGATTACAGCACTTAAAATCATCGCAGCGTGATAATTCATCCCGAACAGCGTCTGGAACAGCTTTCCGCAGGCGGAAAAACCAGATGCAGTATATGGCACAAAGAAAATCAGAATAATGATGGCAGAAATGCCCATCAGGAAATGTTTGTTATCGTGATAGCGGTTCGAGAAAAAGTCTGGAATTGTAATCGAGCCGTTGTGCTGAGAATAAATTCGCAGCCGTTTTGCAACGAATAGCCAGTTGAGATATGTACCGATTGCCAGACCGATGACTGTCCAGCCGACATCGGCGAACCCAGTCAGCAGTGCCAGACCTGGCAAGCCCATCAGCAAATAGCTGCTCATGTCAGAGGCTTCTGCACTCATGGCGGTGACGATTGGCCCCAGCTTTCTGCCGCCTAGGTAGAAATCGCTGGTGTCTTTATTTTTTTTGGATGCGAGAATGCCGACTACGATCATTAAAATCAAGTATGCAATGATGGTAATCAACATACAAATGAGGTTGGATTTCATGAAATTGATACTCCTTTATTTTTCCGGTTGATGATGGGGTTGGCAGATTTATTTCTGGTTTTCCTTTTTCCAGTCCAGAAATTCTTCATAAGTGCCTTGTCTGTCCAGACAGCCGTCCGGTGTGATTTCAATGATGCGATTTGCAACCGTCTGTAAAATTTCGTGGTCGTGTGAGGACAGAATGACAACGCCCTTGAATGCGGTCAAGCCGTTGTTTACAGCCGTAATGCTTTCCAAGTCCAGATGGTTGGTCGGGCGGTCTAACAGCAATACGTTGGAATGATACAGCATCATTCGAGAGAACATGCAGCGGACTTTTTCTCCACCAGACAAGACCTTGACCGGCTTATAAATATCATCGCCGGAGAACAGCATTCTACCGAGGAAGCCTCGGAGATAGGTTTCAGTTTCATCTGTTTTGGAATACTGTCGAATCCAATCCAGAATGGAAAGGTCACAGTCGTTGAAATAAACAGAGTTATCCACAGGGAAGTAAGAAGTGGAGGTGGAAACACCCCACTTGAATGTTCCCTCGTCTGGCTGTTCTTCTTCCATCAGGATTTTGAACAGCATGGTGATTGCCTGTTCACTTTCCCCGATGAAGGCAACTTTGTCCGCACGGCTCAGGGTAAAGCTGACATTGTTCAGCAGTTTCACGCCGTCTACCGTCTTGGAAATGCCGTTGACCTGTAATACTTCTTTTCCCAGTTCCCGATCCATGTCGAATCCGATAAACGGATAGCGGCGGCTGGAGGCTGGCAGCTGTTCCACAGTGAGATTGTCCAGCAATTTCCGGCGGGAGGTTGCCTGACGGGATTTGGATTTGTTGGCAGAGAACCGCTCGATAAAGGTTTTGAGTTCCTTAATCTTTTCTTCAGTCTTTTTGTTCTGCTGGCGAATCATCCGTTGCATCATCTGGCTGGACTCATACCAGAATTCATAGTTGCCGACATACATTTTAATTTGCGTATAGTCGATGTCAACAATGTGGGTGCAGACGTTATTCAAAAAATGGCGGTCATGGGAAACCACAATGACCGTTCCGAAATATTCAGAAAGAAAGTCCTCCAGCCAGGTAATGGCATCAATGTCCAAATGGTTGGTCGGTTCGTCCATGAGAATGATGTCCGGATTGCCGAACAGTGCCTGTGCGAGCAGGATTTTCACCTTTTCGTTACCGGAGAGGTCGCCCATGGTCTGGTACAGCAAATCTTCGGAAAGTCCCAGTCCTTGCAGGAGCTTGGAAACATCCGATTCTGCTTCCCAGCCGTTCAGTTCTGCAAATTCGGCTTCGAGTTCCGCCGCATGGTTGCCGTCCTCTTCCGAGAAGTCCGGCTTTGCATACAGGGCATCTTTTTCCTGTATGATGGCATAGAGCCGTTCATTGCCCATAATCACCGTGTCGAGAACGGTGTAGGCATCATAGGCGAAGTGGTCTTGCTTCAAAACGCTCATCCGGAGTTCTTTCGGGATGGTAACTTCTCCGGTTGTGGGCGGCAAGACACCGCATAGAATTTTCAGGAACGTGGATTTTCCAGCACCGTTTGCACCGATCACCCCATAGCAGTTTCCGGCATTGAATTGCAGGTTGACGTTCTTAAAGAGGGTGTCGCCGCCGAATTGGAGGCTGACGTTGGATACAGTAATCATGAATACTCCTTTCAAAATGTGAAATCAATATGATTAGTATAGCATATCTGCGGGGGAAATGCAAGCAAAGCGGCGATTTTTTCGACAAATGCGGCCTGCTTGACAGATTTTTTGCGTTGTGTTATGCTAACAGAAAAAGGGGAGATGATTTTGTGATACGTCCCAATACATCGGAACAAAAACGAATTCTGGTTCTTTTGCGTATTGTCATCGGGCTGTTGCTGATTGGAATTGGATGCTTTGGGGTTCTGCTGCATCAGAAATCTGCACAAGAACCGCAGCATTCCACAGAGGTTTCCATCGAGTCAACAGATTCCATTACAACAGAATTGGAGATGAAAACGCAAACGACCACTGTTTCAACAAGCATGGCAACCACAACCATTACAACAACTGTTTCAACTACTATGGAAACAACAACCATTCCAGTTTGTGCAGAGTTGGCAACCATTTTGGAAAACAATGGTTATACCTTGTCTGACTTAGGGGACAGCAAACAGCTGATTGCTGTGGTTTCAAGTGGCTGCTCTGCGGTTGTCTATGGATTTTCAGCAGGAGAACAGGGCTGGCAGATGGATTTTGTATCCAATGGCTGCGTGGGAACAAATGGCGTTTCTGCAAACAGTCGGAAGGGAATTTCCTGCACACCAAAAGGGCTGTTTTCGTTGGGGTTTGCCTTTGGAACAGATCCACTTACAGATTTATCCATTCCATATCGGCAGTTAAACGAGAATTGTTACTGGGTGGATGACCCTGCTTCTCCGGTCTATAATCAGTGGCAGGAAACAACAGAAATCAACTGGAACAGTGCGGAACATCTGATTGATTATGCAAGTAGCTATCATTATGCCGTGGTGGTGAATTATAACTGTGACCCGATTGTTCCCGGAGCAGGTTCAGCTATTTTCCTGCACTGCACCGCAGGGGCATCTAGTACCGCCGGATGCATTGCCGTTCCAGATTCGCAGATGTGGGACATTCTGCATTGGTTACGGGAAGAAGATTTGCCGTTGATTTTAACATCCTGATACATCATCATACACATAACAAAAAAACCCCGTATCCGTTGGGAAATATCCGCAGGATACGGGGATTTTTCTGTACAAAATTTTGTTATGTACTTAGTCTACGGTTACGATTTCGCCGTACAGTTCTCTCGGAGCAGATACTGCATTGGATTCATCGGTATCAATGTGCATTGCCAGTGCATAAGAATCAGAAACACGGCAAACAACATCGCCCAGGATTGCCTTTCTGCCGTCTGTATCCAGACGAACCCATACAACGTCCTTATCTTTTACGCCCATTTCTTCAGCGTCTGCCGGAGTCAGGTGGATGTGACGCTTTGCAACGATAACGCCTTCAGAAATTTCGATTTCGCCTTCTGGACCAACGATCTTACATGCACCAGAACCAGCAACATCGCCAGATTCCCGAATCGGAGCAACAATGCCGATGGAACGAGCATCAGTTGCAGAGAGTTCTACCTGATTTGCCTTCCGGAACGGACCGAGGATGGAAACGTTCGGCAGGGACTTCTTCGGGCCTACGATGGTAACCCGTTCTTCACTTGCGAACTGTCCCGGCTGAGAGAGCATTTTCTTAACCGTCAGTTCCTTGCCTTCGCCGAACAGGGTTGCAAATGCTTCTGCGGTCAGGTGAACGTGTCTTGCAGATGTTTCTACAATAAATTTCTTTGCCATAGGAAAAACCTCCAATGATTTGATTGTTCCCTATCATTGTACTACTTTTTTGTAGTTTCGTCAATAGAATTTTGGAAATTTCGAGAAAAAGCGAGGTTTCCTTTTTGTAAAAAAATTTGCCGCTGGAAGATTCCGGAGAACTTCCAGCGGCGAATTTCAAAAAGAAAATTTTTGGTTATTCTGGAATATACGGGAGGTCATCAATTAAACGAACAACGAACCGCATGAGGTATGTGGTATCCTCTTCGTTCAGGTTGCTGTCTTTATCCAAGTAGCAGTTTGCATTTGCCAGTGCAGCATCAGACAATACAACCATTCCAGCCAGATACTTGTTTAATACGATTGCATCCGTCAGAGATACAGCACCGTCCAAATCAACATCTCCATAGAGAATATCAGGGTTGATTGCAGAGGTTTCTGTTGTGGCTGCGGTTGTCATTTCTGTGGTTGGCGTGGTGGAGCTTGCTGTTGTGGTTGCTGGAACAGTGGTTTCCGCAGTTGTTACTTCTGTGGTTTCAGCGGTTGTTTCGTCTGTTGCTTCAGCGGTGGCGGTGGTAGTAACTGTCGTTGTTGTGGTGGTCGTCGTGGTTGTAGCTGTTGTGGTGGTCGTTGTAGTCGGGTTGTCGTCCGGTGTTGTACCGTCTGGTTCTGTACCCCAAATCAAGGTATCTCCATCATACATGGTCATATACGGGGTATCTACCATCGCATCTTCGCCGCCCTGTGTCAGACCCTGGAATGAATAGTCGTTGGAAGCATCCCAAACGCCCTGAATGTTGTCCGGAATGGAAATCCGGAACTGGCATTCGGAACGGTGTTCAGATTGTCCGGTCGGCATAACAACGCTGCCATCTGCGAATGAAAGCTTGACGTAATAGATGTTGTCTTTATAGTGAATCGGGTCGGAAATGGTCATCTTGCCCTCATCAGAAGCATGCTGGTCATAGCCGATTCTTACAGATACATCGTCAATGGAATAACCAGCGTCAACCAGTTCGGAGATGTCGAAATAGTAGTTGTAGGAGAGGTTCTGAATGACTCTTGCCGGCCATGCGGAGTGGTTCATCGCAAATGCCTTAATTTCGGTATAGCTGCCAGCAGCCTGGTTGATGGATGCCCGCATAAAGAATTCTGTCCACTTCGGTGTTTCAGTTGGTGGGAAATCCGGATCACTACTGCCGCCGTATTTCTGTACCATGGCACAGAGTGCAGCGGTATAGCCAGCGTTGTAGTCAATGGCAACTTCGGTATATTGATAATCTCCGATTTTATCGGAGTATTTACCAGTCTGGTCAGGGCCGCCAACCAGTGCACCATACAAGGTGTGTGCGTGTGGCTTTGCATCTTCGCCTTCCGTCTGTCCGATGTTGCTCCACTTGTCGTTCCATGCACCGGAAGATGTTCTGTGGTGCCATGCCTGCGGATATTTGTCGCCCATGCCGATAACATAGCTCATATCAAGGTCATTGTCGCCGAATGCATAATTCATGGTAGAATCCGCAAAATCAGTGTATTTTGTTGCAGCGGCTGCATCGTCTGCAAACAGTTCGTCTGCTGCAACATATGCCAGGAATGCAGTAGTGGTTGCGTGACGCATAGAACCCCACTGGAACAGCCATGCCAGACCGTCCGGTGTGTGTGCAATTTGCTTGCCGCCGTAACCCGTTGTCCAGTATTCCAGATGTTTCCGGAACTGTTCTTTCCACTGGCTGTCGCCAGTATTCATTGCATACAGCAAAATACCGCCCTGCATGGTGTCGTCCCAGCAGTGACCCCAAGTGTATTTCAGTTCAGAGGACTGTTCTTCCTTGCCCAGATTCGGGATGTAATCGGTCTTGCACAAATCCAGATAGGATTGCTCACCAGTTGCCCGATACAGCCAGTTTGCAGCAAAGAACAGGTCATCATAGAATGTGCTCGGTTTATAATAATCGTGTTCTTTTGTATCATCGCCGATGGAGCGATTCTTGTCAGCCCGTTCAAAGCAAGCCTTTGCGTGTGCCAGATAGTTGTCTGCACGGTCTGGGTCAGAATCCTTGAAGCAGAGATAACCAACAGCAAGTGCAGCAGCCATCTGTCCTTCAATACAGCTGTCATTGCAGGTGTAATACGGCCGTGCATCTTCGCCCTTCATCAGCTTGAACTTCCGCATGTAAACTTCCGCAGAACCCCACCATACATGGTCGAATGCACCATCGCCAATCATGTAAACGATTTCATCGCCCAAATCACAGCTTGCAACGTAATCCAATGCCCAGGCAAGGTTGTTCTTATATTCAGTCAGTTCGCCGATTTCCTTGACACCGTCCTGATATTCCAGCAAGCCCCAGCCCAGCATGGTTGCAGCATAGGCGTTGGTCAGTGTAAATTTCAGGTGGCCGCCGGCATCGAACCAGCCACCCGGAATATAGTCGTTGACCATGCAGTCATCCCGCCAGCTGACTTCGTTCCAGTCTGGCAGCTCGCCGCACTGCTGTACCTCATAGAAAAACATCGACTTCTGTAAGGCTTCGCCGTAGTTGTAAGTGGAGTTTGTGGTGTCCGCAGCTTCCGCAGTTCCGAATAAGCCGGAGGAGGCAGAAGCTGCACTGGTGATGGCAAGAACCGCTGCACTGAGCAGGGCAATTCCTGTTTTTTTCATCAAAAATCCCATTCCTTTCCTTGTGATAAAATTCATTTGATTTTTTGCGGCAGGCAGCCGACAAAAAAGCGATTACTTTTAGTTTACCACGAGGATGCCAAAAAGTCAAGGATTTTTGTGGAAACTTTTGTAGCTGCAAACTGGATTTTGTGAAACAAAAACAGACCCTTGGTTGCCCAAGCGGTCTGTTTTTGCATGTATATGAAAGGTTTGGAAAAAGATTAAGAAGAAAGCAACTGTTAAGCAGTCGTGTTTTCGGACGACTGGCTGCCTTGCAGCGGTGCTGGTGCACCATTTTCACCGTTTTGTTGTCCTTTACCAAATTCACCTTGCGGTGGTTCTGGCTGTTCGCCGTCTGCAAAGGTTGGTATTTCACCGTTGTTCGGCGGTGTACCGCCCTTGTCGCCAAAGTTGCCCGGAGCGGAGCTTTGTTCGCTGCCGTCTGTCAACTGGAATGAATCTGCAACTGTTCCGCCGGAAACCGTGCCATCAGTAGCAGTTCCGTCATCGGAGAGTGTGCCGGAATATGTTCCGTCTACAATCAGCTGGCAGTTGTCCATCTGGTCACCGTAATAAACGACATCGGAAACCGCTTTTTGTGTCTGCATGCCCATCAGGACATTGCCGTCTGCATCACAGACAGCGATGAAGTCGCCGGCATTGGCTGAAATGCTGGTTGTATAGTAATACTGTGTGCTGGGATATTCCATCATGCCACGGCTGGACAGTGCTAAAATAGAACCGCCTTTCATGGTCATATCGGTTTCAAAGTCAATTGCACCATCGCCGCCGCTGACTGGGCCAGAAACAAAGACCGTTCCGCCGGTCATGGTAATGCCGCCGTTGGAGTCAATGCCGTCCCCGTCTGCACAAATGTAAATCGTGCCGCCGCTAATGGTCAGTTCGTGGCTTTCCTCTGCGGTATTTGTGGCAATATCGGTGCTGGAAAGTGTTGCGGTGATAGTTGTGGTTTCTGTGGTAGTAGTTTCAGCGACAGCAGTGGTTGCCGATGGGTCACCCGGCTGGTTTCCGTCTGGCTGTCCCATCGGGAAGCCCATGCCCATACCAGTGCCGCCGCCCGTGTTCAGACCGTCATTGGTTGCCTGTAAAATGCGGATCGTACCGCCTGCTAAGTTCATATCTGCCTTGGATTCAATGCCTTCGGTTGCTTGGTCAATCGTAATCGAACCATCTGTGATTGCGAAGTCACCATGACTGCTGATGCCCTTTGCCATGGAAGAACTCAGTTCCAGCGTACCGCCGGAGCAGGTAAACGCTCCATCGCTGTGCATACAGTGGTCAGTTGTGTTTGCCTGAATCGTTCCACCTGTAATGGTCAGCGTGTTTCCGGCTTTGATACCCTTGCTGCTGGCATCTTCCGCAGCAGTTGTGTTGGTGTCTGTAGTTGTTTCTGTATTGGTTGTGATTGTAGTGGTGGTAACAGCCGGAGCGGTTTCTGCTGGCTGAGAACCCGTTGCATCATCCGGCTTTTCCATGGGTGCAGCCCCATCCGGACGATTGCCGCCCTGTGGTGGTGTTTGTCCGTCAAATGGCGATTGTCCGTTATCGAATCCACCGCCGCCAAACGGCTGGTCGTCCGAGGTGCTGACTGCAATTTCACCCGTTGTTGTGACATTCAGCGTACCGCCGTCAATGTAGCAGTCTGTTTCTGCCTGAATGCCGTCTCCTTTGGCGGTAATGTTGAGCGTACCGCCGCTGATGGCAATCCAACCCTGTTCTGGGTCATCTGCTTTTGTTGTCTTTAAGCCATCATTTTGTGCATCTATGGTAATCGTGCCGCCGCAAATACCAATGCTGTCTTTGCCTTTCATGCCGTTATTGGCAGCGGTCACGGAGATGGTTCCATCTGTAATTTTTAAATCATTCCGGCAGACAATGCCATTTGCTGCATTGCCGGTTACGGTCAAAGCACCGCTGCCGTTGATGGTCAATTTATCTTCTGTAAAGAGGGCAGCAGTTTCTCCATCTGTGGTGACATTTGAATTTGCACCATCGGAGAGGGAATTTTCTGTGTTGGCTGCCAGAGAGAGAATGGTGCGTTTTTCGTTTTCGCAGGATAACGCTGCACCATTGGAATTGGTAATGGAAACGCTGTCAAAATACAGCTTTACTTTTTCGCTGCCAGTGACACGCAGCTGACCGTCTTTCCATGTTCCAGTAATCCGGTATGTACCGCCGTTCTGAATGGTAACAGTGCGGTCAGAAACAGAAACGGCATTGGTGTTGCCGGTTACATCTGCGGTCGTTCCGCTCAGCGTGATTTCTGCATCAAATGTATCATAAGTACTGGTTTTGTCGTCATCATCATAGTCCACACGCTGTTCCGAATCGGAAAGCGGTGTTGCAACGGTACTTTCTGAATGTTCAGAATCGGTTGTTGTGGATTCTGCTTCCAGTTCAGAAGTAGCAGCAGTGGTTTGTGTGGATTCGGCGGTACTGGAACTGTTATTGTCTGTACAGCCAGTGGTATAGGCGAGAACGGCAGCAACTGCCATGGTCATCGCCCAGGCTCGGTTTTGTTCTCTGCTACTCATATGAAATCTTCCTTTCTTTTGAGAAGAGGCTTTCTTTGTTTCTATGCTCCTATTTTCGCATAACTTTATGGAAATTGCGTGAAAGGTGTTCGTAAAGTGCCTGAAAGTCGGGTGGCAGATTTTCCATAAATCGTTGGATGCTTTCCCTATATTTTGGATGAAGAAATCCAGTGGTTTTCGTCATTTTCTTTAAGAATTTCACAGAACCTTGACGTTCTGGAAAAGAACGTGGTATAATAACGAGGAAGCAATGAGAGAATGCAATCGCAGAACAGGAGGTGTGAAAATGGATGCAGATTATTTCAAGAAGTTGCAGGCAGTTCCGCCGTTTGCAGCGGCAGCAACGGCATTGCAGACAGGAGATTTATTTTCAGACTTGACCGGAGCTGTAACCGCTCCGGTTTTATATAGTTATGTCTGGTGGTGTTTGCAGCAGGCGATTCACGACCAGGTGGACACGCTGTATTTCTTAGCACGAGATGGACACATCCTCTATGAAATCGCAAAGCGGTTCTGTGAACAGTATGCGTTGCCGATTCACTGTCAATACCTCTATGTTTCTCGAATGGCACTGCGAATGCCAGCTTATCACCACATGGGAGAAGCTGCTTATGATTTGCTGTTGGTACGGGGAGCGAATTTAACGCCTCGTCATGTGTTGGAACGGCTGTCACTTTCTGAAGAAGAACAGCAGCAGGTCTATGCAGATTGTGCCATTCCGGCAGAAGATCGTGACAAGGCACTTTCTGTGCAGGCGTTTACGGCGTTGGCAGAACAGCTGCGGAAGAGCAGCGTTTACCGGAATTTTGTACAGAAAAAATCGCAGGCAGCCGAAACTGCTGCTATGGCTTATCTGGAACAGGCAGGCTTGTTGCGAGATGTCCGGCTGGGCATTGTAGACAGCGGTTGGAATGGCTCAATGCAGAATTGTTTGATGACACTGTTGGAGGGAGCAGGGAAACCATTACCCAACCTGAAAGGCTATTATTTCGGGTTGTATACTGAGCCGAAACAGGGGACGTGGGAGGCATGGTATTTTGACCCGTTGACGCCGTTAAAAAAAGTCATTCGCTTTAATAATAATGTCTATGAGTGTATGTGTGCTGCACCGCATGGGACAACGATGGGCTATACAATCCAAGAAGATGGCAAGGCAGTTCCTATTTGTAAGCCGATGGGAGCAGTTGACCAAGCAAATGCAGCCCTCGCAGAACAGCAGGAGCGAATCTGTCTGGCATTTACAGAACGGGTTTTGCCGCAGGTTTCGTTTTCCGATTTTGCAGCGTTGCCGCTCGCAGATGTAACAGAATCGCTGTTGCAGCGGCTCTTGTTCCGCCCAACAGCAGAAGAAGCACAGGCATTCGGGCAGTTTCAGTTCTGCGATGATATGGGCGAAATGTATGCGTTTCCGCTGGCATCTGCTGGACAGGAAGCAGCGTTGAAACAAGTGCTGTTGTCGCAGCATCTGCTACAGCATTTTCACCATGTGGAATCCGTACAGGCAGAACCATTTTGGGTGTATGGTTCATTGGCGTGCAGTCAAATTCGCAGGAAACGGTGGTATCACTGGAATTTTGCCTGCTGGGATTGGATTCGGCACGCAGTCAACAGGAGGAGAGGACATTGACAGAAGAAAAAAAACCGCTCATTTCCGTATTGATGGGCGTTTATAATTGTAAGGAACGTTCGATGTTGGAACGTTCTGTGCGTTCGATTGTAGAACAGACCTATCCCAACTGGGAATTGATTTTGTGTGATGATGGCTCGACCAATGCAGCCTTGCTCTGGATGCAGAACCTTGCTGCTCGGGACAGCCGGATTCGATTGCTGCAAAATGATCGCAATTTGGGTTTGGCTCGGACATTGAACCGCTGCTTATCCGTGGCGAATGGGGCATATCTTGCACGGCAGGATGATGATGACATTTCAAAACCTGACCGCTTTGAAAAGCAGATTGCCTATCTGGAATCGCATGCGGATGTGGATTTCGTTGGCTCTAATTGTGATTTGTATACGCCGGATGGCGGTGTTTCCGGTTGCTGGAAACGGCCGGAATGCCCTCGAAAGCAGGATTTTCTGTTTAATTCGCCGTTTATTCACGGTTCGATGCTGTTTCGGCGGCGGTGTTTTGAAAAAGTCAACGGCTATCCTGTGATGGAGAAAATCGCTCGCTATGAAGACTATATGTTATTTATGCAGCTTTATGCAGCCGGCTTGCAGGGGGCAAATTTACAGGAATGTTTATACCAATATTATTTTGACAGCAAAACTCGCCGGATTCCGGTACGGGAACGGTTGGATGAGGCAATTGTCCGGTGGAGAGGGTTTCACATGTTGAACCTGATGCCGAAAGGATTGCCCTATATTGGAAAGCCGTTGTTATTGGCACTACTTCCGCCGAAGTTGATTCATCACATGCATTCATAATTTTTTCATATCTCAAGCAGATTTGTGGCGAAACGAAAAAATTCTTTTCAGGTGCTTTTCAGCTTCATTTCACAGGATATACACAATCTTCCTCTATACTATAACCATGCTCTTAGAAGAGAGCATGTAACATCCTCTAAAGTGCTTTTGCATTTACCCCGGTGCAAAAGTATCATCCCCAATAATCCCTATATCATAGCAGTGAACGCCTCCACCCCGGGGCGTTTGCTGTTTATGAAATCATACTTGAGGATGCTAAGTATTGACATTTTACTACTCCTTTCAAATAAAATCTGCGTGAAAAAGAGCGTATCGGATGCTTTCGATACGCTCTTTTTCCATGTCTATTTCTGGTTGTATGCAGGCTGGAGAAATATTTTTGAGAGAGAACAATTATACCTTGCTTTTTTGAATGGTTTGTGTTATACTAAAGCTACTACAAATTTTACGGAAATTGTGAAAATTGTAAGAATATGGAATATCAAATACAGTAAGAAAGGATTATACGATGATGCAATATCAAGAGGCTTACAATCGACTGGAACAATATGGACAGACCCATCTGCTTCGTTACTATGACACACTTTCAGCAGCAGAACAGGCAGCATTGCTGCAACAGATTTCAGAGATGGATTTTTCCGTTCTGGAACGGGCTGCACACGAAGAAGCACCAAAGGGCAAGATTGAACCGCTGGGAGCTTGTACGATTTCGGAGATTGCGGAAAAGCAGGATACCTACCGGAAAATTGGTCTGGATGCCATCCGCAAGGGCAGCGTGGGGGCTGTTTTGCTGGCAGGCGGTCAGGGCAGCCGGTTGGGCTGTAATGGCCCAAAAGGTGTGTTCCAGATCGGTATCAACAACGATTTGACGATTTTTGAATGTCTGTTCCGGAATCTGATGGATGTGACCGAACAGGCAGGTGTTCCTGTCCCGCTGTTTATCATGACCAGCGAAACCAATGATGCAGAAACCAGAGCATTTTTAGCAGAAAAACAGTATTTCGGCTATCCGGAATCTTCTGTGCATTTCTTCGTGCAGGAAATGGCTCCGGTCGTGGACAAGGATGGAAAAATTCTGCTGGAAACGAAGAGCAGAATTGCAGTTTCCCCGAATGGAAACGGCGGCTGGTTCTCGTCTATGCAGCATGCTGGCTTGCTGAACGTGCTGAAAGAACAGAACATTGAATGGCTGAACGTGTTCGCTGTGGACAATGTTTTGCAGAGAATGGCAGACCCTTGCTTTATCGGGGCAACGATTGCCGCAAACTGCACATCTGGCAGCAAGGTTGTTGCAAAGGCAAGCCCAGATGAAAAGGTTGGCGTGCTGTGTCTGGAAGATGGAAAGCCGTCAATCGTAGAATATTTTGAAATGACTGATGATATGCGGAATTTGCGGGAGGCAGACGGCACATTGACCTATCGGTATGGTGTTATCCTGAATTATCTGTTCCGGGTGGATCGGCTCTGCAAGACATTGGATTGCAGCTTGCCGCTGCATCGGGCATTCAAGAAGGTTGCTTGCCTGACAGCGGATGGCACAGCAACCGTCAAGCCAGAACAGCCGAACGGCTATAAGCTGGAAACTTTGGTGCTGGATATGGTACATATGCAGGAAAACTGCCTGCTGTATGAAGTAGAACGGGAAAAAGAATTTGCACCAGTGAAAAATGCAACGGGTGTGGATTCTGTGGATACCGCACGGGCACTGTTGAAACAAAATGGCGTTGCACTGTAAGCAAATATTGTTGAAATAAGAGAAAAAAGACGGCATACAGGGAAGAGGCTCTCTGTATGCTGTCTTTTTGTGTTTTATTCCCGTGGCAGGGTATCCCAGTCAATTTTCCGGTTCTTGAAATAGTAAATGCGGTCATGTTCGCTGACTTCTCGAATCACTCGACAGGGATTTCCAACTGCTACCACGTTGGACGGCAAGTCTTTCGTGACAACACTGCCTGCACCAACGACGACTTGGTCGCCAATGGTAACGCCCGGCAAAATAATTGCACCTGCTCCAATCCAGCAATTTTTCCCGATGTGAACAGGCATATTATATTGATAAACAGTTTCTCGGAGTTCCGGAAGAATCGGATGTCCAGCCGTTGCAACAATGACACTCGGTGCAAACATCGTGTAATCACCAACATAAATATGTCCGTCATCGACCATTGTTAGGTTGAAATTGGCATAGATATTTTTCCCGAAGTGCACATGCTTTCCACCGAAATTTGCATGAAACGGCGGTTCAATATAACAGTTTTCACCGATTTCTGCAAACATCTGCTTTAGAAGCTGGTTTCGCTTTTCCTGCTCAGAGGGGCGAGTCTGGTTGAATGTATAGAGCAGTTCCAGACAAGCATTCTGTTCCTCTGTGATGGCGGCATCATTGGGCAGGTATAAGTCACCTGTAAACATACGGTCTTTGTTTTCCATCGCAAATCCCTCTTTCTTTACAATTATCCGTTGGCTTTTTTCCGCAGCTTTGCAACAAAAAAGCCTTCATATTGGGCATCTGGGCAGACACACAGCGTTTCTGCAAATCGACTTGGCAGCAGTGGCAGCGTTTCCATGCCGGGGAATGCAATGGGTAGCAGTTCCACTTGTCCGGTCTTTAAAATCGCTGCAACCTGTTCTTCGTTTTCTTCTGGTAGGATGGAGCAGGTGGAATAGACCATTTCCTGATTTTTCTTCAGCAGAGATATTGCTTTTTTCAGCAGGGCACGCTGTGCCTTGACGGTTTTCTGTACCAAAGCCGGAGAGAAATTTTGCAGACCTGCTCCGGTGTGCAGGGAAAGCGTTCCGCTGCCGCTGCATGGAGCATCCAGCAAAATCCGGTCAAAAGAAAAGTATGGGCTGAGGCGGCGTGCATCCGTTATGGAAACCGTCACCCGCTTTGCTCCCTGCTTTTCTACGTTGTACTTGAGTTTTTCTGCCCGAATGGCATGCAGTTCACACGCCATGATATTGGCTTGATTCTGGGTCATGGCTGCCATTTGAGTGGTTTTTCCGCCGGGAGCAGCCGTCATGTCTAAAATTTCCTGTTTCGGCTGCGGCTGCAACACAATCGGCGGCAGCATTGAGGAAAGACTTTGCAGGTAGATTTCCCCGTTTTCATAGCAGGGCAAGGCTTGCAGCTGTGCTTCTGTTGTGGAATCCGTACAGAAAAAGGCAGTTTCACTCCATGCAACCGGAGTAGTGGCAATGCCAGCGGTTTGCAGCTGTTCCAGCACTGCAGGAACGGTTGCTTTCAGCGTGTTGACTCGAAACGACACAGCACGCTGTGCCGCATAACCAGCACAAATGCGGTCGGTCTGCTCCTGCGAATAGCAGGCGGAGAGCCGTTCCAGTAAGTATGACGGAAGCGTGGGAACATTATTCAGATTTGGCATGGTCGACTCCTTTTTTGGATTCTGTTGGTGCAATCGCAGGCGTTGCTTCTGGGGCAGGTTGTTGGTCGGTTCGGATGGCAAACCAGAACGTAGACCCTTCGCCCAACTTGCTGTTGACACCGTAGTCATAGTTGTGCAGCTTTAAAATGGCTTTGACGATCGACAGCCCTAAACCTGTTCCAACCACTTCCCGTTTGTGATTTTCAGAGCGGTAATATTTGTCGAAAATCAGCTTGATTTTATCTTCCTCAATGCCATCGCCTGTATCTCGCACTTCAATCCGGACACAATTCGGCTGGTTGACTTGTCGCAAAAAGACTTGCTTGTCTTCCTTGGACGTGTAGTTGATGGCGTTGTTGATGAGGTTGCAGATAACCCGTTCAATTGCTCCGGCATCGCAGCAAACCATCCGGGGAGCATCTGGCGTGAAATGGAGATGATACCCCATCTGTTCAGAAATGCCCTGATAGCGGTTTGCAATTTCCGTCAGCCGCTGGGAGATGTCGAACGTGGTAAATTCCAGCTTTTTCGTGCCGCTTTCCAGCTTGGACAGATCCAACATATCGTTGACCAGCAGGGAAAGCCGGTCGGTTTCCTCAATGATTACTTGCAAATGTTTGGCTCGTTTCTCCGGATTGTTGCCGGACAAATCCCGAATCATTTCTGCATAGGCTTTCATCATGGTGAGCGGTGTTCGCATATCGTGGGATACATTTGCAATCAAATCTCGCTGCATTTCGTCTGTGCGAGAGAGTTCATGTTCGGCATAGGTCAATGCCTCCGCCAGTTCGTCAACTTCTGCACAGCCGCCGCCCTCGAATTTTGTTTCATAGTCGCCATGAGCCAGCCGCTTTGCGGAACGAGTCAGGCGAGTGATGGGAACGCCGATATGGGTTGCTGCTAAGAACGACAAAACGCAACCGAAAAACGCCATGGCAATGGTAATAATCATCGTTTGCCGCTGTAAAATAGAAACCGTAGACTGTACTGGCACTAAACGGGAATTTAATAGCAGATAGCCGACTGTTTCATTGGTTTCGCTGTCCAGAATCCAGTTGCCATAAACAACCGTCTGGGTTTGCAGCTGTTCATTGTAGATAGAACGGCAGATATAGCCGCTGTCGCTGCGTTTCAAGTCCATCAAGAAGAAATAAACGTCTTGGTCATTGTGGAGCAGGCACTTTTGTGCAGAAACGCAGTGCTGATAGGTTTCTTCGCCGTCTGTGTTCAAGATGGAAATGCACATCTCGTTCCGCATTGCCTGGTCTTCGGCAATGTCGGAAAAGTTATCCAGTCGGCAGGATTGCGTGAGAATTTTTGCAGATTTTGCAATATCTGCAATTTTAAACGCCTCATAAAAGCGTTCTAAAAAGACCACCTGCAAAATCCACATCAGGATGAAGACAATGCAGACAAACATCATAAAAAACAGCCAGATTTTTACACGGATGGTCAAGTTCCGTTCCATCTGGAGATTAGGCATCCGGATCAAACTTATATCCCATTCCTCTCAAGGTCACGATGAATTTTCGATATACCCCAAGACTGCCACGCAGCATTTTAATATGTGTATCGACAGTGCGGTCATCTCCAAAGAAATCATATCCCCAAACCGCTTCGAGCAGTTTATCTCTCGAAAGTGCCAATCCCTTATTCTTTACCAGATAGAACAGCAGGTCGTATTCTTTTGGTGTCATGGTTGCCCGCTGTCCATCTACATAGACTTCCCGACCCGCAAGGTCAATTTCCAGCCCCTCAAATTTCAGTCGCTGGTCAGAAACCTGCTCTGCGGTGGCGTGATGCCGATTCAGAACAGCTTTCACTCTTGCCATCAGTTCTTTTGGCGAGAATGGCTTGACAACATAGTCATCAATACCCAGTTCAAAGCCAAACAGCTTGTCATATTCTTCTCCACGGGCGGAAAGCATAATGACAGGAATGTTTTTCCGCTTCTTGATTTCCTTGCAGGCGGAAAAGCCGTCCAGTCTTGGCATCATAACATCCATAATAATCAGGTCAAAGTCCTGTTCCCGACAGAGGGCAACGGCTTCCATGCCATTTTCTGCCTCTGTCACTTCATATTCTTCAAACTCCGCATATTCCCGAACAACGTTCCGGATATTTGCTTCATCATCAACTACCAGCAAACGATACATTTGTATCTTGCCTCCTTTCTGTTTCTACGCAAAAACCGCCCGAAAATCGGACGGTTTTTGATTTTTTGCAGAGAATTGCTGCATATTTATTTTGCCGCTGCTGCAAAAAGAAATTGCCGCCTTTGCGAAATTATCATTCAGCTTCTGTTTTCCGCTTCTGCTGCAAAGCTGCTGCGATAAACGAGGTAAACAGCTTGTGCGGTTTGTTCGGACGGGACTTAAATTCCGGATGGAACTGTACGCCGATGAACCACGGATGGCTCGGCAGTTCTACGATTTCAACCAGCTTGCCATCTGGAGAAATACCAGCCAGCTGCAAGCCGCTTTCTGTGAGCTGACGGCGGAATGCATTGTTCAGTTCAAACCGGTGACGATGGCGTTCATAAATCAGTTCTTCGCCATAAATCGAGCGAACCTTTGCACCATCGGTCAGCTTACACGGATACAGACCCAACCGCATCGTACCACCCAGGTTGGTAATATCCTTCTGGTCTTCCATGATGTCGATGACATTCTGTGTGCCTTCCGGCAGAAATTCGGAAGAGTTTGCATCCGGCAGACCAGCACAGTGCCGTGCATATTCGACAACTGCCATCTGCATACCCAGACAGATACCAAACATCGGAATTTGATTTTCTCTTGCATATTCAATTGCGGTAATCATACCTTCAATGCCACGGTCACCGAAACCGCCCGGAACGATGATACCATCGCAGTCCTTCAAGGTTTCTGCAACAGTTGCACCGGTAATCTTTTCGGAGTCAATCCAGAGGATTTCCACCTTGACATCATTCGGAATACCGCCGTGCCGCAGAGCTTCTGCAACGGACAGATATGCATCCGGCAGGGCAACATACTTGCCGACCAGACCAATCGTAACCTGTTCGGTTGCCTGCTTCTGGCGTTCGGTCATCTGAATCCATTCGGTCAAATCCGGTGTGCGGTTTTCCAGACCGAGGTGATGACAAACACAGGCTGCCAGACCTTCTTGTTCCAGCATCATTGGAACATCATACAGGGACGGAGCAGTCATGTTCTGAATAATGTCTTCTTCCCGAACATTGCAGAACAAGCTGATTTTCTTTGCCATTTCCTTTGGAATTTCCTGTTCGGTTCTGCAAACGATCACGTTTGGCTGAATGCCAATGGAGAGCAGTTCCTTTACGGAATGCTGTGTTGGCTTGGACTTCAGTTCGTTCGAGCCGGAAATATACGGAACGAGGGTAACATGAATATACATGGCGTTCTGTCTGCCAACTTCGGCAACAAACTGCCGGATGGCTTCCAGGAATGGCGTACTTTCGATGTCGCCGACCGTACCGCCGATTTCGGTGATGACAACGTCTGTGTCAGAATTTTTGCCGACCCGATAAATGCGTTCTTTGATTTCGTTGGTGATGTGTGGAATCACCTGTACCGTACCGCCCAGATAGTCGCCACGGCGTTCCTTGTTCAGTACTGTCCAGTAAATCTTACCGGTGGTAACATTGCTGTTGATGGAAAGATTTTCATCAATGAAGCGTTCGTAGTGTCCGAGGTCGAGGTCGGTTTCTGCACCGTCATCGGTAACGAAGACTTCACCGTGCTGATACGGACTCATCGTGCCGGGGTCTACGTTGATATACGGGTCAAACTTTTGAATGGTTACCCGGTATCCTCGTGCTTTCAGCAGACGACCGAGTGAAGCAGCAGTGATGCCCTTTCCCAGACCGGAAACGACACCGCCGGTAACAAATACATATTTTGGCATACGTTAATTCCTCCAAAGCGATACAAATATTCCTGTTCTTTCTTATTATACTATGTTTCCCGTGCAATTGCAAGCAAATTTTTTGAGAATCTCCGGGAAACAGGGATGACATGGAAAAAGGCGGCAAAAGCCGCACTTTTTCCATACTTTTGGTGCTTAATGAGATGCTGCATGGCGGTTTGCGGCGGAGAATACACAGCCGCAGAAATCCTGCCGATACAAGTCATATTGGTGGGACAGTGCAATCGAACGCTGATAACCGCCCTTTTTCTTGAAATCTGCATATAACCACGGAACATCAAACTGCTTTGCCAGCTCTGCACCGCACTGATTGATGAAACTTGCATCTTTGTGCGGACTGATGGAAAGCGTGGTGGTGACAAAATCCGCATGGGCATCTTTTGCCGCCTGCATGGTCTGTTCCAATCGCAGGCGAATGCAGCGTTGACAACGTTCGCCCCGTTCTGGTTCGTGTTCATGACCTTTTGCCAGAGCCAGAAACCGTTCTGGTTCCCATGTTCCGGCAATGACAGAAACCGTTCCTTCCAATGGCATTTCCTGCAAGAGCCGCCGCAGTTCGGCGAGCCGATGGGAAAATTCTGCTTCCGGCATGATGTTGGGGTTGTAAAAATAGATGGTAATCGTAAAATAACGGCTCAGATATTCCAGTACATAGCTGCTACACGGTGCACAGCAGGCGTGCAGGAACAAGTGTGGTTTTGTTCCGGCTGGAATGGTGGAGAGCGTCTGTTCCAACTCCCGTTGATAGTTGGGTTTGGGTGGGGTTTGCATGGGGCATTACTCCTCTTTGGATTTGGTTGCCTTGGATTCTTCCGAACGAGGATGATTCTTTTTGGCAAGCTTGACCTCGCTGCGGTTGCATTTTACAGGCACGTCGTTGTCTGGCACTTGTACTTTTAAGTCGCCCGTGAGGGTGTTGGATTCCACAACTTTTCCCACTTTTCCATCTGGCAAAACAACCATCGCATTCAGCTTCGGCGTAATCTTGAGCAGTTCTTCATAGACGTTCTGCTCATGTTTCAGGCAGCACATCAATCTGCCGCAGCAGCCTGAAATTTTTGCTGGGTTGAGGGAAAGTCCCTGTTCCTTTGCCATTTTAATGGAAACCGGCTGGAATTCGCACAAAAAGCCCTTGCAGCAAAATTCCCGTCCGCAAATGCCAATGCCGCCGAGAATTTTTGCCTTGTCCCGCACACCGATTTGACGCAGTTCAATGCGTGTCCGGAAAATTGCAGCCAAATCCTTGACCAAATCCCGGAAATCCACACGATTTTCAGCGGTAAAATAGAACAGCAGTTTGCTGTTATCAAACGCACATTCTACTTCAATCAGTTTCATTTCGAGTTTCCGCATTGCAATTTTTTCTTCGCAGATGTGGAATGCACGAATTTCTTTTTTGCGATTTTGTTCCAGTGTTTTACGATCCTCTTTGTTGACAGGTCGCAGAATCTGTTTCAGCGGCTGCACAACGGCAGATTGCTGAATGGTTTTGTTGGGAATGGTGACTTCTCCACATTCCGTCCCTTTGGACGTTTCCACGACCACAAGGTCACCTGTTTGAAACTGGTGGTCGCCGGGGGAGAAATAATATACTTTTCCGTTTGCTTTGAAACGGACACCGATGATTTCAATCATATAAAATCCTTTCTCAGGTCGGTAAAAATAAAAAAATAAGGTCAGCTAATCTGCATCCACGTTCCGCACAGAGTCGCCAGCAGCAACGGAACAGTACCGTTTGCTTGCAATGCCTGCTCTGCCTTGCGGATAGTTTCAAATTGCAGCAGCCCTTGTCGCTGGGCAGTTTGCCGAGCCGCTTGCTTTGCCAGCTGCGGTGCACAGCTGCACGTTGCAGCAGAGGGGTCATTGTGCAGCACTAAAACATCCCGAACATAGAGTCGTAGTTGCTGGAGGAAAAACCGTGCTTGTGGGCGGTCTTTTCCAATGGTGGCGACTGCTTTTAGGAATGCATATTCATTGTGCTGCTGTAGGGCTTGAATGCTATCTTCCATGCGGGCAACGGCAGCTTGCAGATTGGAATCTGTGGCATAGGCAAGCGTTTGCCCGATGTTGCCAGGGAATCGCTGAAAATCTGCATCTGGAATGCCAAGAGCCATAGTTGCTTCCTGCACTTCTGACGGTTGACATGGAATCAGTCCGAAAGAGAGAATGCGGGAGCGAATCGTAGAAAGCAGCGTATCCTTTGCCGAGGCTGTAAATAAAAAAAACGCATATGCTGGCGGTTCTTCCAGCTGCTTTAGCAGGAGATTTTGTGCACGGTCGTCCATCTGGTCGCAGTCCAAAAATAAATAGGCCTTACGGCTGCCGTTGTTTGGCGGAATGGAAACACTGCTGCAAATCTGTCGTACTGTTTCTACAGAAAAACCGCCCAGTTTTCCGCTGTGCGGAACTAATATCAAATCTGGATGGCAGTCTTTTTGCAGGTTGTGGCAGGATTTACAGTGTCCGCAGGGCTGTCCGTTTTCGGGATGTTCGCAGAGCAATAGGGCGGAAAACCAATGTGCAACGGTTTTTCGTCCTAATCCGGCATCTCCATAAAATAAAAAACTTTGTGCAAGCCGTTCGCCGCTTGCCATACGGGACAGGGTAGTCTGAAGCGATTTTTTACCGTATAAAGTGGGCAGCATTGCCGAACCTCCTTGCATACAATTGTTCGATGGGTACGCTCTTTATTATAGGCGATTTCCGGAAATTTGTCAACCGGAGAAAAACAGGGAATTGTGGAAAGTGAGGTTTGATTGCGGTGTTGAAATGGATTGTAGTTTGTGGAATGGTTCTTGGAAGATTTTTTCGAGGTGGGTTGTAAGATACGAGCCGCAGGCGAAATAAAAAGTTTTTCGGTGCAGCAGTTTTTCAAAAATGCTGCCGAGGTGTGGGC
>ENA-OWRJ01000185-OWRJ01000185.1-human-gut-metagenome-genome-assembly--contig:-NODE-185-length-93613-cov-6.154941_pt1 | contig 93613 bp, 170 predicted proteins | sample MGYA00248269_ERZ651897 | MGnify/ENA primary metagenome ERZ651897 (study PRJEB26924, sample SAMEA4378252) | human gut metagenome | biome: human gut; feature: human-associated habitat; material: faeces...
AACTCTGATAACGAGCAATATCCCTCTTAGATAAATCAATAAAGAATTTGTTGTCGCAATGCTGAAGTAAATACACCCAGAAAATATAAAGGTCACGCCTATATGCATTAATTGTATTTGGGGATCTATCAACTGAATGAAGATAATCCAAAAAGTCATTTCCTAACTCTATATTCTCTTTATTGCACTGAGACAATAACTCATTAGTAACAATATTATTATGCTGTATTTTTCTACCCATCAAATCTCACTTCCTTTCAAATATAATATTCTCCATAATAAATGCTCACTTGCTCATGACTAAAGCCACGAGTGGACATTCGTACCTTTATCAAAAGTGGACGACTGAGGTTACGATCCTCACATAGACCAATCTCGCCCATACAAAAAGAGTGTGCAGCGTACACCACACACCCCCATATTTCTTATTAGTTAATACCAAAATGATTCATCTAATTTATCCAGATAACATGCATAGTTCATTAACCGCTTGTAAATCTCTGAAAATGCGTCTGCTATATCAAGCCCATCATTTAATGAATCATAAGTCTTCTGAATTTCTTTCGTCTTCTTCTCGAACTCTGCCTGAGACACCTGCTTGCCATTGATAGAATAGTAATCTTTATCAATTTCCTTGCAATCACAGTGGTCACAATCACCATCACAATTATCATCACCAATACTGACTTCATATACTACCTTAGACTGGATACGTGAAATAATTTTTGAATTACAATTATCCATTACATAACAAACTACTCCTGTAGCATATAAGTATCCATTTTCACGTTTAGCAGGTTCACACCAAATACCTTCATGATCTAAAGCAATAAGATACTCATCATTGTAATTATCATGATCTGGTCGAGCGAAATCTGAAATATGAGCCAGATCGTGACCATTCTCTACTAACTCAGCAATGATATTCTTTGCATCTTCATACTTTGCAATAATTTCTACACAATCCAATGTTTTGTCCATATTAGAGTCAAAATATGTATTTTCAATATCTACAACTAATTCCGTATAGTCTGTAAAGTTTCTTTCAACAATATCTGCTTTTATGTTAATCACATCCCCTCAAACTAAGCATTCTTGACTGCATTTTTAAAACCTGTTAATGCATGAAATTTTGGACTCTTAGAAGCTGCAATCTCAAGTGCCTCGCCTGTTTTTGGGTTTCTGCCCATACGTGCAGCTCTCTCAACAACCTCGAAATTACCGAAACCTGCAAGAGATACCTTCTCACCTGATGCTACTGTATTAACAATTGTCTCAAGGACTATATCTACAAGAACTGCAACATCCTTCTGTGTTGCTCCATCAATCTGTCCTGCTACATTTTTTACTAACTCTGTCTTATTCATATTCTTTTAATTCCTTTCATTCACAATTATTTTTTTATTTTTCAATTAAAAAGAGGGTAGCGTCCATATAAGGTACACTCCCTCAAAGTGGCTTCGTCAGCCAAAAACCGAAGTTATTCCCATTTATTAATCGCCTGTTGGGTTCAGGTCTGTTTGCATCATAGCAGTGACTCTATAATGCCCATACGAGTCGGACTACCCAAAAGTAGAAGAGTAGTCCTGTTCTCACAGTCACTTGTCTTAATATTAAAAACTATGCATCTCCGTACATAGCCTACTTTGTCGTAAAATAATTAATCAATTTAATTGAATATCATACAAGCAAATCAATCCATTTTCTCCAATAACAGAAACTGTTTGCTCTGGCTTATTTACTTTACGAATTGATACCGCATAATTGTCTGAACCTGAACAACATCCTGACTCAATAACTTTTGTATCATAAACAGTAGTCAATCCATTAGTGTGTCTATGTCCTAGTAACACAATGTTTGGCTTTATATTGAACATCATCGTGAAATTCTGTACAACATTACTTGGTGAATCCTTGTGTCCATGAGCAGCAAACACATTATTTCCACGGATATTAAACATTGCTATTTCAGGTTCAACTGTATTATCACAAATTGTAATATTTTCAACATTCTGCATTCTTGCCTTTAAATAGAAAGGTAAGAGTACATCCATATTTTCACCATCTAAAGCTTCTTCTTTTTTAGGAGAGATCCTAGAGTGATTACCAGGCGTTGTATATACATAGATATGACTGAAGTGATTCGCCATTCTTGATAGCATAGCAGAAATCAATTCTGAAACATATTTAAACTGTTCCATTAAGTCCATATTATTCTGCAAGCGAAGGTTATTATGAATAATTCCACTAAGAATTTCTCCAATTACAAGATAACAATTTTCTGAATCATGTTGTCCACGAATATCTAAGATGTCAGAAGTGAACTTTTCGATTCTTTGTCTCAAAATGTCTGCATTAAAATCATTTTTCCAATTATGTATTTCAATACCTGTATGAATATCAGTTAAATGAACCAAAAGATCCGTTGAACTATTGAATAAAGTATAATGCACTGGAATATTCATTGGTTCAACATTTTCGCAAATTATTCGTTTTACCATATCTACATATGATTCTTTACGAGCTTCTTGTCTAATAAGTCGATTGTACTCAACCCTTGCATCGGAAAGCTTAATCTTTTCCTTACGCATTTTAATTAACTCAGAATTATCTGAATTATTTTCTGTTTCTACTGGTTCATTAACCCATCCAGCATCAATATATTCATAAAGTAATTTACTACCTTTACGTACTGTATCTCTGTGCTCTAAATCACCATTAAATTCAGAACGAAAGTCAGCAACATCTTGCCACTCTAAATTTTCGTCTGTTCTTTTTCTCTTGAGTAAGTCTAATTGTTCTCTAAGAAATTCATTCTTCTCGATGTCGTCCACCGCCTTACTCTTCAGAACCTTCCTCTACAGGAAGTTCAAATGTGATCTTGAAACCAATTGACTCAAATGGAATTGCATCAATTACCTGCTGAGATAAATCTTCACCAGTTTTCACATCTACAAATCTTAAATCCTTTACAGAAATATTGTCTAATTTAATTGTTTTCTTAGGAGCAGTAATTTTCTCCTCTGATTCAGTAATCTTAACCATTATTCCTTTTTCTCCTTATCAACTAAAATAGGAGAGCAGTGTGCTCTCCTTAAAATCCTATTTTATTTTTATGATCTTCTTCATTTTCGTCATCTAAATATTCTTCATTTGATGGTGCTTCAAAACCAATGCAGTGTGTGTCTATTGGTTCTAATGCGAATTGAAGATCCTGTATTTCATTATTCAATTTTAAGACCTTTTTACTTAATTCTCCTTTGGGAATTTTCAAAGCAGTTTGTATTAATTCAGTAATCGAATCTATAATTGGTAATAAACATATACCAGTAAGAAAACCAAAAATATATTTCTTCATAGGCGATCACCTTACATTTCGTTAAATTTTATTTATCACTATCTATAACGCTATAATCATGTCCTTTTCAGAACACTTCACTTTATAACTCTTATCATTTTTAGATATTTCTTCTCGTAAATGTTCTTTTAAACAATTTTTTGCTTCTGTAGATCCATGTACTAAAACAAGCTGATTTGTATTCAAATTACTACCGAATTTTAATAAATCGTCAAAATTGGCATGGGAGCTAAACGTGTTCATCGTTATACAATCTGCCCTATTAGGTACAGGAACTTTGTTTATATTGATTGTTTTATGGGTTTTGCCATTTTTTATTCTATATGACAAATAAGAATCATCTGTTCCTACAAATCCAGAGAAACAAATCATAGAATTGATATCACGTAAATATTTATCAAGATAAGATAATATCCTCCCATTTGTGCAAAAACCACTACTTGAGATTACAATTTTAGGTATCGGATCATTTACCCATGCTTTCGATTCTACTTTTTCACGCACATATTTTACATTTTTCCAATTATAAACTTTTGTCCATAATTCACAAAAATCTGAGTCAAGAACATCTTCGTAAGCTTGACATATATCACAGGTTAGCATTGAGTCAACAACTATATCTGTTTTAAAATCTTCATTTTCTCCAAATAGGAGATATAGTGTTGTTAATAATTCCTGAGATCGTGAAAATGAGAACGCAGGAAGAATAATAGAACCTTGCCTTTCCAATACTGTTTCTATAGCAACACGTAGATGTTCAACATCGAATTCACGAGTTTTCTTTGTAGCCCTAGTATTTAAACCGTAAGTTGATTCCATTATTGACACATCAGAAAAGGTAATTGGGATTTCTGTATTTTCTACATAATGATTTTTAGTATCTAACGCTCCAATATCAGAAGTATATAGAATTTTCTTTGTTTTTATTCCATCATTTAAAATAAGCTGTAACTGTGCAGCTCCTACACAATGAGAATTTTTAAACCATTGAAAACTAATCACATCATCTAATTTGTAAACATGATTATACTCATTATATACATAAATATAGTCCAGTGTTTTATACACATCTTCTTCAGTATATAATGGTTCGTATTCTCTATTATATCTTTTTGATAAAACTCGTGCCTCATCATTTACAATAAAAGCACAATTAAGTAATAAATATTTCGACATAACCGAAGATGGGTATGTCATAATTATTTTTCCATGAAATCCTTCTTTAATAAGACGGGGTAATAATCCGATATGATCAATGTGCGAATGTCCAACAAACACGTAATCCAATTCATCAGGCTTAAATTTAAATTTTTCTGAATTTGCTTTATAAGCTGCCAAATATGAATTATCCTGTAATAAGCCACATTCAAGTAAAATTTGTTTATTTGCAAATCTTATATAAATCATTGATCCAGTAACATCTTTTGCATTATTACCACAAAATAAGATTCCATCATCTTTTAGTTTCGCTTTTCTTGCGATTGTAAAAACCACCTTTCTGTTTTAGTTTCATCCACAAGTGAAGAAAAGTGGAAGAGTAGCGTGACTCTGACTCGAACAGACCCTCTAGTTTATGAGACTAGTGTGCACCTTTACACCTTACCGCAAATTGGAAATGTAAGACTTGAACTTACGACCTCATGATCCCAAATCATGTGTTCTACCAAACTGAACTAATTCCCAAAAAGAGTGCAGTAGTTATACCTTCAGAACGAAAATACAACTACTGCTAAAAGAAGAGTTGTTTTTATGAAATGTATTATCTGTTTGAAAACGCCTTGATTTGCTACCCGTAGGCATGAATCCATATATCTTCCACAGAATGTATATGGTACAGGCTCGCTTGCTGCACTTACCTGGTTTGGCGCACACATATACAAGTTTTTCACATAGCGTCACAGCAATGATTTATAGCTATATGTTAGACGAAATATTATAATGTCTCTCGACAATTATATATTCTCTGTTTTATCAGCTAGGAAAAGCTGATTTCATTGTTTTTAGCCTTACGGCATAGCCCTCAATTAAGAGGGCTTTTCTTTTGTAATAAAAACGATCGTTGCATATTTTTATTCCGCATTTGCATTTAAGCGGAGAGGATAGTTGTGTTGGTATTGTACTAAGTACACGCAAATTTACGCTATTATACATAGATAAAGTTTCATTGCCCACTTTCTCCTCATAAGTTCACTTAACTACAACTGCTACAACCGTTGATTTTACTAGCTTTTTGATATAGTAAAATAATTAAGTCTGTACAAAAAATGTGCATTTTAACAATTTTTTGAAAAACATTTTAGCAAATTTGCTGAATTTACATTATATAATACTTTTAGCAACAATGATTTATTTTTATTAAGAACAGAAGATATTGTTTTTTGATTACGAATTGAACCAGGAAGAATTTTGAACGAACGATCAATCATCCAAGAAAATAACCCAAGATAATTCTTCGATATTTTAATTGATTGTATTTCGCAAATTATATCATCAAAATCTTTTCTAAGTAATAAATAATCCTCATTTTCTGCATCATCGTTTATTTCGTATAATTTCAATGAATATTTTGCTATAATTTCTTCAACTTTTCTACAAGTACGAATATTACTTTTCATTTCATATTTAACAAAAAAATGACACATTGGTAAAGTGGTATCTACATTGCGAAACTTCATTAAATCCAAATCATATAAGTAATTCATAGGACATTTTAAATCTTTATTTATGTTTTTATCATTAAATCTATGTTTGATTATTTTCCAAAAAGAAGGATAAAGATTTGTCTTAATATCCATGTCATCTTTTATTCTTTTAATCTCACCAGTTAAGTCAATATCAAATCTTCTTTTTGCATTATCAATAGCAACTTGCGCTAAAACACTCAATATGCATACATAGTCAATGTATTTTTTATCATCAAAATTGCAAGCATATGTTTGAGCAATTTGAGCCAAATTACTTGATTCCCCAATATCCAATTGTGATTTTGCTAAATTGTTGTCAATGCCAGCATAATCATCCATTGATTTACCATATATATTTTTTTCCTTTGGAATATTGTTTTTAATTGTAGGATAATTCTGATAACAGTTTCTTGCATGTTCAACAATATCAGACTGATTTGTTGTATATCCGCTATCAGAATCTTGATCGCTTCCATTATTTCTATCCTGAAAATCTGTTCCATTCATATTTACTGCAATGCACTGTTTTCCAAGATTAAAATATTTTTCAAGATTTTTATGGTATACATTGTGAAGATATGTAAGATTATTTTTGCTATTGAAAGGACTTCTAAAGAAAGCTAGATATTCGCCACTATTAAATCTTTCAGTGTAACATTGGATTGTATTGTTTTCTGTAAAGAATGTATTATCATTATCCACATCAGATTCGTTTCCAGTAGCGGCATATAAAAGCATTGCATATGGAGATCCAACTATTACTAGATTTTCTGCATTTTGAATGATACGTCCACTTTTCATATTTAACACGTATCCTTTAATAATAGCTTTTTTTCTGTCACGAAAGTATGAACTTCTTACAAAATCTGGATTTTGATTACACAAAGCAATTAAAACTTCATAATCATTTGAAAAATTTTTATTCTTTTCAAGATATTTCAGAAACTCAGAATTGTCCTGTTTGAGTTTATTAATATACTCAACACTTTCTTTTACAACATTTGGCATTATTTCTTCATCAAGAGAGTTCACCATTTGATAACTCATTCTCTGAACTTCACCAAGCTTACTTTCATGTGCTGTCTTCACAATGCCAAACATGCAACCATTTTCATAAACTCTGTCACACCAATATTCATACGACTTATCAAATTTCAACCATTTCATAGCATTGTCAGTTGTGATCAACTCAATATCCTTGACAAAATGCTCAACTCCAAACATATCTTTTACAATGGCAGAGTAATAGTTTTCTCCAAAATAATCTCTGAAAAACTGTTGAATATTTGTACTGAACGCTGCCATTTTACAAAAATGATGTCTTAATAGGATATATCCATTCCCCCAAGTTGGAAAAATACTAGAATCAATTAGAGCTTGTCCATCAAACATTGTATTCTTCAATTCATAATTATCAATATGTTTTGCGTAACAATGTTTATTTTCATCAGTCTCAATACTGACAACTTTAGTAAAAAACGACCTGTCAACATCTTTTAATATTAAAATATTCTTGGGATTAATTTTGACTTTACCAACAATGGCACTTGATATAAGTGGGGCATATGCACTGATTTCGACTGTAGGAGAATTCCTTTTCGGAAGCCGAATGCCCATATATAAGAATTTAATTGCTTTTTTATAAAGACGATCACATATAAACATACATGATCCTTTTTTCGCTTTTCCTGTACTTCTATAAAGCATTTTATAATGAATAATTTCTCGTTTTATAATATCACCATTTTTCTTTCTGGTGATATATTCAACATTCACACCATCATTGTAAAATAACTTTCTGATTTCTTCCTTGGTATGTTTATGGTAACGATCTTTATTTTTATTTGCTTCTTGAAATAATTGTGAAAGTTTTTTGCGCTTATTTCTTTGCTTTTGAATTTGGCTTTTGTAACCATATGATTTTGCTAATTTGTATTCAGTTCTAGCATTTTTGGCAACTTTTTGTAAATGTGCAATTTCTTCTTCATATGAACGAGAACCAAAGTTAAATTCTAAACAAATTATATCTCGTGTAGATTCTTCCTTCCATACTTTTAATCCGTTTTCTTTTAGAAAGTCACTAAAAAGGCTATTTGTAAACATTGCATCTTTATACTCATAATGATCTCTGACACCATTGTTATACTCATAAAGAGTGCTTGCTTCAATGTTTTTAATTTTGATTCCAAATTCACTCATGTATATTATATCACCACCTGTTTATTCATTTAAAATTCCTCCTTGCATTCATCATTTATCGGATTATTCTCTTCATAACACACATGCAAAGATTCACAACCAGTACAATCAACCATATTACTCATCGGACACTCTGATAGAGGAAGAGTCGCTGCCATATTATACAAATCTTCGCTATTATATTTATTCTCCATAATCGTCCTCCGTCATTTCATAAATCCTATAGCCTAGAAAAATAGCCATATCTTTAGTTCTATCAAAACAATCTACATGAGCATATTGTCCAACATCATTTCGCACATATTTGTCTCCAATGCAAATTTCTTCGCCACATTTGGCACATATAACATTGCTTTTATATTCTTTATAATTAGGGCATCCTGGAATATGATGAAGTTGTCCGCAATACTCACATGTACAGTTCATAATATTCATTTATTTAATTCCTCTCTAGTAACAATTTCCAAGCCTCTATCGAAACATTTTTGTTCAAGATCGTAGCGATCCATGTAATATTTGAATGAATCGTGATCATTTAATTTCGATACTTCCTGTAATATATCATTACGGATAGAAGAGGAGTCTGAAGCAAATTCGACATCTTTATATTTTTCCATGAGATCAAGCAGCTCTACACTATTTTCTTTTAAATATAATGTAGTCATATATTTTTCTGTCTCTTTATTCCATTTAGCAATAGCAATTACTGAATAATTCCTATTATGTAAGTCAATTTTTATACAAACTGTTCCAATATTTTCGTATCTAAGCATTTTTAATACCTCTCTTATATGTATATTGATCATAGACTTTCCCTAACCGACATGCTCGATTGAACCGCATATCTGATTCAATTCTCGCCGCAATATTGTGGGAAGTAGCGTTAGTAGTGTCAAAATCTGATTCGTAGATCAGCCCTCTATATTCTGATGGATCTACATAAATTTTTGGTGTAGTATAATTCATATAATTTTTTGTTTCCTTTCTCTGTTAAATATTTTTCCATGTATGTCGCTCCTTTTATAGTGTTGCGTTAATTTGTGTCATATGTTTATTCTCTTATTTACAATTCGTTTTCTAATAACTTAATAATCTTAGTTTTTACGTTATCAGAAAATAAACAATTTTTATCAGACTCTAATAAATCTAATACTGTTTGATATGAAATATTGGATGATTTTAATGTGTTAATATAATGTTCTTTGTTCTTGAACCATTTTGTGCCAATTTTATATAATTGATTTGAATCACCTATTTCATTTGTTCCTGTAATTTTTACCATTCTTCCCATACTTTTATTCTCCTTTCATTTTTGTTAAATATCTTATTTCACCAGGCACGTCATCCTTGTTATATATTCTCTTTCCATAAATTCTTTCTAATTCGATTAAAACAGAATCACCTTCTAATTCCATTGGATCAAGAGCATATACATTTCTTGTAGGAACAAACACACCTTCTTCTTTTTTATTCTCCACAAACATATCTCTTCTTATATAAATTAGTTTATAGGATTCTAAAACAGATAATCCGTTTTCAACTGTTGAGATAGAGGTATCTAATCCTTTGGCAATTTGAGATTTAGATGGAAAAGAAATCTTAGCAGGTGCAATATCTCCTGGATAATTCATGATAAATTGCTTTATATAGAGATAAATGCCCAATAGAATAGATTTATTAATTTTAGATGAGAGAGAACAGATTTTTTCATATTCAGAAATAGTAATCTGTACAAAACTGTCCTCTGTAAAAAAAACATTACGTTCATAAGATAATTGAAGATAAAATAAATCATTTGGTTTAACAACAAAAATGTCTGTATTACAGCTTGCATAACCTTTGTTTATTAGTTCTGTTTTAATAATTTCTCGAAAATCAGAGTATATGGATTTATTATTTGTTTTTGTAGAATATCCAATTTCTTGTAGCAAATCATTAAGTGTGAGAGTAACTTGTCCAAATGTTTGTACATGTTTCCTTAGATATAATATGATGAGATAGTATTTTAAACCTGAAATACCTTTGTGATTTTTGATTTCTTTTTTTGAAAATCCAACTGATGTTATTTTTTTATCTTTTTCGGATAGATAAATATAGTTGTCGATTTTAATCGCTCCTTTCGTTAAAAAATTCTGTGTGAAAATTTTCCCAAAGATTTAACACTACCTATTAAGTTTGTGTGAAAATTTTCCCAAAGGGGTACTTAATTCTGTGTGAAAATTTTCCCAAAAAGTAGGTATATAGTATAAAAGCATAAAGAGTTATATAAAAAAAGCATAAATATATAAAAAAGTATAATAACTTCGTAAATGGTCTAACGCCCATTTACTCCGTAAAAATTTGATTGCTTGTTATTGGTTGATAATTTTCATTTGGGTGCATATGAGATGTACCTATATGATTATTTTTCATTAATTTTCTCTCTGATTAAGATCTATATATTTATCACTAAACTCAGCATTGAATACAGGTAATATGTCATGATATTGTTCATATATTTCTTTACCAGACATATGAGTTAGGTATTTCATTCCATTAGGTAACTGCTTATGAATAGTTTTTTCTTCTACAATACTTTTCTCTTTGCTAAATCTATCACCTATTTTTCCACAGATAGTACAATAGCTACTTAATTCTGTATGAAGATTATTCTTTCCCATAAAAGAAAACTTATATCTTATAATACATTCCTCATATTGATGCTTGTGTTTTGATTTCTTCTCAATCTTAGAAATATTACTTCCTGTATTCTTCCTGTACTTTGATATTTCTTGATCAAAATTGTTCATAATTATTCCTTTCGATGATAAATTGGTTGTATAATAGATTTTTTATTTGGTATTAAAATCTTGTTGTGAATTCAGTAATTTCCTATGGATAGGATAGTGATTAGATTATAATAATTGGATTATCTTCATCTGGTAATGATAAATTAAATGTACTAGGTTTTATCATTTGTATTAGAGTGATACATCTGTAGTACATTACTTCTGTTGCTGATTTTAATTTACGGCTATTCCATTTGTAAGATTCTAACACTGTTGGTTGAAAGAGATACATTGCTAATGATGAATCTCTTTTGATTGCTTCTAATACTGTTGGTTTTATGTATACCTTAAATATAAATTCTATTGGAAGTAACGAAACTTGAATATTTCCTCTTCTGTAACATGAATTGTAATATGAACTAAGTGCGTCTAATTTTGTTTCATGTTTAGATTTATCATAGTGTCCTTTGCAAATCAGAATTATATCTGTCATTGTTTTATTATCCATTTTTATGTCCTCCTTGATAATTGATAGTTATTTATTCTCTATTTCTACACATCTATTAATATAATTATTGTAACCTGCCTGAAGAATTGCTTCGGTTTCTTCTATGATTTGATAAAAGAAACTTGGCTTCTCGTAATAAATTCCTTTTTCTTTATCTATAGGAACATGATCTATTTTAGTCTTTGAGTTTTCTTTTATTAAATGATAAATTGTCATATCTTCATCAGTAACTACACCTTCAATATATCTTCTAGTAAGCCTGTTTATAATATGATCACTGTGAGTTTCAACTATTGTTATCTGTGATCGGTTCATTAATTCAATTATTTTGTCGGCTATCTCTAATTGTAGAATAGGATGTAATGCGCATTCTGGCTGCTCTAATATAACTACACTATTGATCATAATATTATGTTCTATATCTGCCAAAGCAATAGAGCATTCTTTCCATTTAAAATATTGTGCTGAAGAGTATTGTGATCGACATTGTTGTAGAATTGTTGTTTTACCAGTATTGTTATAACCAGTTAATACTGTTAATGGTGTTAAATTTAATGTTTGTGTTTCAAAATATGTAGGTAACTGTATTTTAAATGTTGACATAGTATTATGTTCCTTTCTGTTGATTAATCTTTCTTATTTTTATTCTCTGTTTGTGTTGACATATATTTAGTAATTGATATGGTCTATCCCAAAATTATTTTCTTGCTACGCTGCGAAACTACCATCCCTTATCAAAGGGACTATTTTTATACTGGCGTATGTCATTACATTCTTTATATGAAGTTATGGGAACTAAATCGATCGTTTTGAGGGTAAATTTCTATTTTTATATCTTTGTTGATAGATTGGTAGGGTAGAAGATAAAGTCGATTTTAGAGTCGATTTGATACGAATTAGTCAAGTAATTATGTTTTAAATAAAAATAAGACAGTGCAATTACTGTCTTAATAGTTTTGTGTATAGTTTTATGGTAGCCCCTATATGGGGATTATATGATTTGGAATTTTTACTGGGAAATCGTTATCGATGAAAGTGCTTATAAATAAGGAAGATTTTGAATTTGTGGGTGGATTTTTGGTGAGATGGGAGTTTGATTTTGGGTTGTGAAGTGGCTGAAATGCTTGATTTTAATAGGGTTTTACGATATGGGGTACGATAAAGGGTTTTGATGAGTGAAATTTAGGATTTTGCTTGATTTTGTTGGGATTTTGATGATATCAGTAAGATGAAATTTTGAAGAAAGTCTGTGGATAAATCAGCTTATTGTAATTCCAGGAAATATAAGGCTTCTTTTAGTTTTTGCTACCCCCTATACCCTTAAAGCTACGGTATTTCTATATTTTTCCGTGATCGAACAAATGTTTCATAAAATCATTCTGGATTCTCAGAGCAAAACATATTCGAATAAATGTTTATATTCTATCTATGGTTTGTTATCGTTTTAATATAAGTTTATATTATATCATCGAGTCCACATATAAGAATAATTTATATTACATAAACCTATTAGTAAATATACACAATAACTCACATCAAAACCACACTAAAACTATACAATTTTAACAAATCAATAAAAACTATGAAAAAAGGGTTGCAAAACTCTCATAAAAGAGTATAATACAAGTAAAGCAACGGATAAAAGGTTGCTAATGGGATATTGGAACAAAAAGTTTAGTCCACTAAACAAAATTAAAAAAGTTTAGCGACTAAACAAAACAATTAAAAAAAATAAGAAGGAGGTACTTAATTATGAGTACAGCAAAAAACACATCAAACCAGGAAGTAAAAAACAATAGTATCATTAATGTAACTGTTAACGGTATGACCGCCAACGACACTATAAACAATGTAAAATTACGGCTGGAATCAGTTGAAAAGTCTGCCTTCAATATTGCTTTATTGTGTGCATATGGTACGGGTGTCACCATTCCAGAATATACCGACAATAAAGGTAATGTGCATGGAGAGGCGACTTGTGATAAACCTATTAAACAGAATGATTATATCAAGTTAGTAGGAAGAAGTAAAGCAACTTTAAGTCGTTGGGTTAAGGCTATGAACCTCATTATTGAAAATAATCGTTTTAACGACTTTGCGACTGGTTTATATCCATTCTCATATGACAAAATTATTGATATTTTCGAGAATGCTGAAGTATTCAATGGTTACGTATTTAAAGACTTAATGGACTTGTCAGCTTGTACACTTGCCACAATGGTAAAAGATTATGTAAAACCATCTGAAGAAAAGTCTCATAATACAGACAGTGAGACTAACAGCGATAGCAAGGAAGAAGAAAAGGCTGAAGAAGAAGTTTCTGAAGAAACAGCGGTGCTCACATACCAGGGAAAGAACTATACAGTTAATAAGGCTGTATTTGAGAAGTGGCTTGCTGAGAATGCCACACTTGCGAAATAATCAACACTATCACACTAACACTAAAACCAGGGCGGTGAAAATCCGCCCTTTTTGTAATGTCATCCGGGTAGCAATACCCGGGTTTTTTAATGCTTTTATAGTTTAGTGACTAAACAAAAAAATCAATAATTAAAATTGTTTAGCGACTAAACCATAAAACAATATTAATCAATGCCAGGAGGTACGAAAATATGAAATATTATGATGTGGCAATAATAAATAAAAGCGGATGGTTTGAAATAGTTCAAAATGTGCTTGCATTATCTGAAGTGGATGCTATGCACATTGTAAAAATAAAGTACGGAGTAACCGCAAAAGATGCAGTTATTTCAGAATAGGAGGTTTTGCGTTATGAATATTTCAGTTTGCGAAAATAATCACGAATACATCTGGGGACAGCATATTCCGTTCAATGCATGGTACGGCTGTGATTCTGTCGGTTGGTGGTTTTGTACGGTTCACAGCAAGCCTGAGAACGACAATGAATTAGAACTGCGTAGGTTTAATGGTTCACGCTGGATCAAAGTGTGTGAAAATTCAAAAACGACACGCAATATCTGCCAGTGGGCTACAACTATGCATTTGTGGTGGACAAAATGTCACTGGTGGAAAGAAGAAGACTTGCAAAAGAGTTTAGTAACTAAACACGACAGACATATGAAAAGTATTCAGAACATGATGAAACATTCAAGAAAACATAAGTCAGGTGGTTCGGGTATTCGACTTGACAAAGAAAATTATTGTGCTGATAAAACAATAACTGATTATGAGTGCTCAAAAAGTCCGTTACACGATTTTCAAAGATATTATATTTAAGGAGGAAATAACCATGCTTAACACATTAGATATGTATGGAATTTGTCACGAAATATTTCGTGACTTTAGAGGCAAAAATACATATGCAGAAACTGACGAAAGTATTCTTAACTTCATTTTCAGACTGTACAATACAACTGAAATTGACTGCGAAGAAATAAAAGCATTATGGATAGAGTGGCTCACAAAAGGTACTTTGTCTATAAATACTCAAATTCAAAATGCAAAAACAAGAAATAGAAAAGTGTTGACTGCGGTTTTAAAACAGTAAGAATGGCAGATTAAAATCTGCCTTCCGTTTTACGGTGTAAGTCCGTAACCGATGAGCAGAAGCGAAACGGAAATTGAAAGGAGGTTGTTTTTATGGTAACATTGTGAATAGGTACAATGTGCCTAAAAATAGGAAGGAGGACACAATATGTCCGAAAAAGCAATAGTTCATAAAGTCCCAGGAAATGTCAGAAGGCGAAGTATAGAAACTCTAAAAGTACGTAAAGAATCATTAGAGTATCTGCGTCAAAATGGATATAAGACCATTGACGATATAATTGAAAGACAAAATGAGATTCCAACAGAAATTAGAGGAAATATCTATGCTTATATTATGTTTGGTATGGAGGGATAAAGGCAAATGTTTAGTGGCTAAACTAAAATCTGGTTTAGCTGCTAAACTTAACAAAGATTTTTACAAAAGCAAAATTATATGCTAGAATGAAAGGAGATGAATAACATTGGAGGCATATAAAGTGAAAGTTAATTATAGTAAATTCTTCGCAAAATTAAAAAGCGAAAATATAAAACAAAAAGAGTTCAGAGATAAAGCTAAAATTAGTGGAGTTACAATGCAAAAGATGCTTCATAATGAATCTATAACTATAGATAGTATATGCAAGGTTTGCGATTACTTCCGTTGTATGCCTGATGAAATAATGGAATTCATTCCAGAAGAGAATTATCCAGAAGATATAAAGGCAAAACAACAGGCAAAACAAGAAGTTCAGGATCAAATAGCTGAACTCCAAGCGAAACTAAAACAAATGTAATAATGCGTCAAATATAACCAACACACCAAAAGCACCCATCATCCAATAGGGTGCTATTTTTATACCCCAAAAATAGTATCCAGTCAAAAAGGCATCTACAAAAGTAGGTGTCTTTTTTAGTGCATACTATTAGCACAAAATAAATCATAAAGGAGAGTTGATCAAAATGGCAAAGGTAAACGTAGTATGGAAGGGAATGTATGTAGGCACAGAAAAGATGTCTACCGATCAGATCCGCAAGGCAGAATATGCAGGTTTTACAATTACATACGCAGAATAAATCTGTGTACGGATAGTGAGTTCGATTATAACTCACACAACTACGGATGCAGATTTAAAGGCAAATGTAGTTATTACATAGTAAAAGGCAGACTATTTCGGTCTGCCTCAATCCCAAGAACACAAAATGAATTGAATAAAACATATTTGCGTTGCACACAAATTATAAACGATTCAAACGCAAATTACAAGAGTGAATAATAAGGAGGAAGCAATCATGGCAAACTGGGCAAGAGAAATCATGGTGTTAGCAAATGATTTTTGTTTAAACACATCAAAGGCAAAAGAAATTATTAAACAGGTAGACAGTTTATCTGTTCCAAGTGGAAAGATAGAAGATTCATGGAAATATGACAGAGCATATTCACGGCTTAAACCAATGATTATGTCTGCATAAAAGAATGTAAATGTCGAGAAAGTGAAAACTAAAGGCAAAATTATTTTAAGCGACTGCAATTAAGTAGTCGCTATTTTAATTAAAAGAAAGGTTAAAAAGGTGAATATTATGTGTAAGAGAGTTTATTTAACAGCAAAAGAGGCAGAAATGGAAATGCAGGAATTACGGAATAAAGAAGGTTTTACTGGAAAAATGGAAACCGATTATATTTCACGAATGATTAAGGATGCAAAGCGAAACTCCATGATCGGAGACAAGCTTCAGCTTGTAGTAGATCCAATGTATATCCACATTCCTGAATGGCAGAGAAGATTAAAGCTTGCTAGAGCATACACAATCGGAAACACATATAACAAGTATAAATGGGATGTTCCGAAGGTACTATTCCACAAAGGCAGACTGTATGTTATTGATGGTCAGCACAGAATATATGGCGCATTTAAAGCAAAAATGGATGCTGTTGTCGTAGAAATCATGGAATGTTCACTTGAAGAAGCGATTGATTTGTTTATTAATCAGTCCCAAGATAGAGCAAAAATGCAGCCAATGGACATTTATAAAGCAGCTATTGCAGGCGGCAAAATAGATTATGTTAAATTACAGGAAATTTGTCACAGAAATAATGTTGCAATAAAGGGAGATGATGATAATGAAAACACAGTAGGGACGCTTACATCTATCTCAGATGGTGTTAAATTATCAAAGACAAATCCTGAATTATTGAATGCAATGCTTGTATTACTTGGAAAACTCGGTTGGAATGGATATGCAGATAGTTATAATGGAAAGGCATATACAGCGAAGATAATTCGTGCATTAAAGGCATTATATGCTTATTGCGAAGGTAGAACAGATGAAATGGAACAGGCGTTAATTGAAAGATGTAAAGGAACAGAGTTCTTCGTGGATAATATTATGGATAAAACACAAGCGCAGATATTTGATTATTTATCAGACATTGTGAGATATGAGATGGAGAACCCATTTAAACAGGAAAAACCAAAGCGTAAAACAAGAAAAATACAGGCAATGTAAAAGAGAATAAACAACAGAAGGGAGTGATATTTATGGGATCTATGTATAGAAAGACAAAACAGATGCGTGATTTTGAACCTATTCTTAAACGGAATGGGTTCAGATATTTGCGAAGTCACGGAAGCCATTTTACATACATAAATACAGAAACGCATAAGAGAATTACAATTAACAAAGATCTCAATCGGATGGTGGCAGAACGATTGATGAAGGAATACGACTTAATATAGGAGGAAAACAGAAATGGAAAATACAGTACGGTTATATACATATCAGGAAGCAGTACATATATATAAGAAGAAACAGGCTCGTAAAAAGGCAAAAAGGAAGGCAATCATCAAACGGAAATTAATCTGGTTATTACGTGCAAATTGGACATTGCTTACCATCGTGCCAATGATATTTATATCAAAATGGTGTTTTGATGGTTCACCAGATTACATATTATACATGATTGTATATAGTTTCTTATGTATATTATGTTGCTACGGACATGTAAAGGGATATTAAAGCAGAAAGAAAGGATGGTTATTTTATGAATCCAGATTATGAACAAATTAAACATATAGCGTTAGAGAATGTAATGCAGAAAAAGAACAGAAAGGCAGTATATGATTTTCAGTGCCTCCACGCAGGAAAACATTGCAATAGAAAACGGAACAGAAAATAAAAGAGAATAAATGGATATTTCATAGTGAAAGGCAGGTAAAAGTTATGTATAAATGGATGTATGACAGAGTTGTAACGGAACATAGTAAAAAGTCAAAAGAAGAACTTGCACAGGAGATTATGGCATTAGAAAAAATTGAGTGCTCTGATAGATGCTTTGCAAATGAATGCCAGGCAGGGGCGACTATCTATAATATCAATGAGTTATTTTCAGCATTGAAAGAACTGAAAGCGGGATTTACATATGAAAAAGCTGCTAAAGTTTATGAGTTGATGGAATCAGCGGAGAGTAGTTGGAATTATATTAAAAGAGAAATTTCTGCAATGAATGATAATTCAAGATGTAATAAGGTATTAGAAGATTTTAAAAACAAAGTTGCCAACGCAACTGATAGTAATGATAGTATCTGAAATGCGTGTTTCTTTGGAAAGGAAGGTAATTGTATGAGAGATGCACATAAAGAGTTAGTAATGAAAACGGCAATACAGGAATATAAAAATTCTGTTCTGTTTGGGTTTAGTAGAAATACGGCACATGCCATAAACATGATGGAAAATGCTTTCATTATGTGTTCAGGTAATATTGAAGGCATAGAAGAACTTAGAAGAACCATAAATGAAGCAAAAGAAAAATATAAAAATGAATTAGGTAACTAAGAAATTCGCATTTCAAAGGAAAGGAGCAAATTATGAATAGATACTTAGTTGTGTGGTTAAGAGAAGGCAGAGAGAATGTTGATGTCATTGATAATGCTATCACTCCGCATGAAGCAGCTAATAAGGTAAGAGAAGTGCATGTAAATGCTAACGTAGTAGCAGTAGGCATTATGTTAGACAACGAACAGTGGAATTACTTGTAGTAGTTGAAACTAAGATTTACAGGGAAAAGGAGTGATAATATGTGGAATACACCACATTCAAAAACAGGATGGAATTTAGGAACAGAAGATGAATCTATAGAATATTTTACATTAAATGGTGTAACTTGTTATCATGATTTATTAATAGATAAATATTATGCTTTTCTTGGAATAGCAGGTGATAGAAAAGTAGAATTTGAAACTATAAAAGATTTACAAAATGGAGTGAATTGGCATCCAATGAGTGTGAATTATAAGAAGGAGTGAAGGCATATGAATATTAAAGAACAAAAGGCAGAAGCGCGAGACAGAAACGATTTAATAGATCACTTAATCAAGCTCATTGAATCAGATGATAAGCGGTATTCGTTTGAGTGGTCATGTGGTAATGCAATGGAAATTTTTGATAAAGAAAAGGAAGTCGGATATGTGTTACACATTGATAAGATTGAATATGATGTAGATGGAAATGCAACTAATTTATAACGATTGGAGTGATTAAGATAAATAATAAACCATGTGCAATTGCAGTACGAATTTATGATGAAAATGGAATTACAAAGGCAGATGTAAAAACTTCTCCATGTGATGGTTTGAGAACAGAAACAATTATCTGGACTAAACTAGATGAGCGAGAGCGGTTTTATTATAATGGGTATACGTTGTATTATGATGAACGAATCAAAAATACAAAACCTTTTGCAGAAATTAAATAATAACGCAAATCAAAGGCAGTTAGGAGAATAAATACCTAGCTGCCTATTTTATTACAAGAAAGCAAGGTTGATTATGATGAAAAAATTTAGAAGTGCAGAAATGCAAACCGCATATAAAAATGGTGGATATAGAGAACAGTTTGCAATGGTGAACGGAAATAAAGCAGAAATATATGTAAATGGACATAAATGTTTTAAGTTTACATATTCATCACGGAAAGAGTATCAGGATGCAAATGGAGCTACATATGACACAGTAACAAAAAGTTGGATTGATTAGAAAGGCAGGTTGATATATATGGGTAATTTGAAAAAATTCGTAGGAGATTATGCGTATTCTTATATTAAAAACATTGCAGTAGATCAAGAGAAACTTCGTAAAGCATTAGTAACACCACAGAATGCCAGGAATGTGTTTTCTGAATTGGACGAGTTCCAGATAAAGTCCATCTGTGCTGAAATAAGTGCAAATGATACCTTTGGAACAATAAGGGAAACTACGCAGGAAGAAATCATTGAAGATTTTAAGAAGGTTGGATATGACACTGTAATTTTTGATGATGAAGAGAAAATAGCAGAATGCAAAAAGTATTATGCAGCAGGAGAAGTAATTTGCACTTATAATAATCTTTCTGGTCGTATGAGTCAGTATCATATGTTGGTTGCAATTAAGAAAGATATTGACAAAATACAGAGAAGTAAAACTCCACAAAGGGAAGATGAATATGGTACATCTATTCTTAATATTCAGATAGCAAAAAACGGAAGTCATATGTCTATTAAAAATCGCTATAATCACACTGTAAATGAATGCGATAGTACACTTAATAATAATCTGGATTTGTTAGTTCCTGGATTACAGGCAAAGGTACTTGGATATTATAACATAGCTTCTCTTAATAAGAATAAAACCTATTATAGAAACATTGCTAAAATAAACGGAGTTTATCTAAAATGTGTCGCAGAAGTTGAAAATGTGTATTTTGGCAACTTTGTTCTTGATAGTAAAAACGGAGTAAGATTTGCAGACAACGGAAGATATTATGTGAATACTGATCGTGATAATCTTTGCGTTCTTGATTTTCATGATAAAAAAGTAATCAAACTTTTCAATGAAAGAAATCAAATTAGTAAAGGAACTTTGTTGACAAGAGCAATGAAAGAGAATTTGTTACATAGTGGCAATAAAGAATGTATAGATGAACTCAATATTGTTTTTGACAATGCTTTGAAAGAGTTATTACAGTGTAGAAGAAAGGCATTACAATTCCTTGCTTGTTGTTATGGTTACGATTTTCAAAAGCCATTCAAGGTAACTGGTTTACTTGGAAAATTTACAGCTAATAGTATTAAAAAAATAACAGGAAGCAATAACGGAATATTATTAGTCTGTAAGGGAACGGAGGTTCGTTGTGTTGAATTAAACACAGGGAAGTTTAAAGTAGAAGTGCCAAGAGACAAATATAAATATTCAATTGATGATTATTATGCAAAATATAACTTTGAAGAAGATAGAAAAAGCGGAAAACTTGGAGTGTTTATCATTCAGCAAGATGCAAAATATAAAAGGAAAATAAAAAGAACTTCTAGTTCTTACTATTGTTATAACAATCGCAGCTCAGATGAATTTGATAAAAGTGGTTGTAATATCACAGAAGCAAGACAAGCGTTAAAATATCGTCTCAATACTTATAAGGCAGATAAGCGAAAAAGAGAGGTTGATTCGATTAGTTACGAAGCAGATCTGAAAGAGATTAAGGAAATGTTTCAGACATTAAAAGAAAAGCTTCTTGTTAAGTTAAGCGAGGCAAAAACTAGCAAAGACTATAAAAATATTGAGAACATATTTGATTATAGTTTTGCATGGATGGTAAGTGATATAGAGAAATTCGAGAAGAAAGTCACGCAAAATAATTTCCGTACTATAGAAGAAGCAACTGATAGTATTAAAAGTTTAAAGGAACAAATTGAAGTGAAAATAAGAAAGATAAACGGGAAAGAGGAGGAATATTGATATGCTGAAAATTGAAATTAAAACAGGTGGTGCAGCTTATAGAAATGAAGATGGCGAACTTGACAGAAGTGCATATGAGTTAAGGCGAAATTTAAAAGAAATTGAAGAAAAACTTGAATACGGATATCAAGCTGGTTACATAATGGATATCAACGGAAATAAAGTTGGTAATTGGACACTTGAAGATTAGCAGGAAATTGTAATTTCAGGAGGTAATAAACATGGCAGAAAGATACATAAAAGAGTATGCAAATGATTGTAAGAGAAAAATTGAAGAAAATAATCTAATTAGGAGTAATTTAAAAAATAAGATAATTGCAAAAATCAATAAGGCTGTAAAGCTAAGGGATAAAGAGCTGATTACAGCAGATGAAGCGATTAAAATAATATTGGAACGATTTGAGGCTTAATACAGAGAATAATAAGGCAGACGCAAACAAATGTGTCTGTCTTATTTTATTGGAAAGGAGAATGTGAAATGAAACAGAATCAGGTTTGCTATTACATTGAAGATAGTCAGTTTGCAATGTATGTATCATATGGAATATATGAGTATAAAACAATGTGTACTCACAAAGTATCACGGTTGAAAGCACCAGAAATCAGATTAATAAATGGAGTCCCATTTGATGATTTCCAGTCAGAAACGGAATTTAAGAAAGTTCCTAAAGGATGGACTTATAGCACAGATTTATATACAGTCACAGAGGATCTGGAAAAGAAAAAGAAAATTAATGTTGCAATGAAAGGCAGATACATCAAAAATCCTTCAGATATTCAGTGGTTATTTGATAATGGTTATCTTGTAAAAATGGAAGATGTAGAACCTATTATTGAACCTGAGTTTGATCATAATACATATAGACTTGTAAAAAAATATCCTGCATGGACACAGTGTTATGGAAGTCATAATGATGCATATCCAAATGAAGTGTTCGAGACTTATGAGGCTGCTGAAAAGCGAATGGATGAAATTAAGGAAAATAGGCATAGAAAAGCGGTTGAATGTGCATTATTAGACTTTTATGAGAATTTAGAATGGGCATTAGAAAAATATGAAGCTGAACATGGTGGAAGAGAAATTGAAAAAATAAGGCAGAAAATTTTAGCAAGACCACATTTAGATGACATTATGTTTAGATACTACAAGGGAGAAATTCTTGTCGTATCAAGGGAAGCACATAGAAAAGACACACATATTGAATGGGAAAAGATAGCATAGAAAGTGAGGTTGATTGATATGTTGGAAAGTTATGTTATGGAAAGTGCAGATTATGCAAAGATTAAGAAATTAATGACACTACACAATATGGAAACATTTTGGGATGACGTTAGAAAATTCACAAAGAATGTGAGATCGGATCATAGTTTAGGTAGATGGCAGATATTATCAGAAGCGAGATATGGTGAATTAATGCAAGCGAAACGTAGTTTTTATGAAGATTAAAATGAGGTGATTGATAATGATATGTGAAATAAGCAAGAAAATATTAAATGAAGTATATGGTGGAGATACAAAAGAATCAAGAGAAAAAGCGATTAAAGATGGATATTTTATGGAATGGACAAAAGAAAGAATTAAAAATGCATTTAAAGCAGGAAATGGAACAGAAAAGGATTTAAAAAGATATATGAATGATAATAAACAATATTGTGTATTTGTAGAAATTTAAACCCAGTTGATAGAACTGTTTCTTGAAAAGAAAGTGAGGTACAAAATATGAAAACAATAATTAATAGAAGCGAATGTAAACCATTAAGTGACAACATTGAAGGTAAGTTGGTAGTAATTAAACCAGATTTTTTCAAACCAGAATTTAGAGAAGCAAAATATCAGATTGTACTTGCAACTGGAGGTTTTGGTTGTGATGCAAATAAGATGGGAAATGCGGTATATATAGAAGAAGTTCATACTGATAATCCAGAGCATTACAGACAGGAAAGATACAACCTTATTGGTGAACCAACAGAAGAGATTATTAAGGAATGGAAATCAATGTATGGTGAATTTAATGAAAAAGTACAGAAAGCATTGGAGGTGTAGGAATTATGATGACAAGAGAAAGATTTGCGGAGACAAACTGGAAAATGAGTTATGAGGAATATCAGAAATGCTATTGTCCTGAATGTAAAAAAGAAGAATGTCCACACAGAGGAGCAATAAGAAGAGTACCTGAAATTGATGGTGGACTTGGTTTATGTCCTAATCTGAAGGGAGAGTGATTAAAATGGTAGTAGAACGTAGATGTATTAATCTTTATTCTGATATGAATCCGTGGATGAATTTAGTTTTATTGGTAAATGATGAAGATTTTGATAAGGCAAAAGAAGTAACAGAAAAAGCCTTTGATGATTTTTGGAATGATCCAAAAGTTGAAGAAGAATGTTGGTCTTATGGAGATTGGATTGGATGGAAACTGAAAGAAGTAGGTATCGAATATGATATGTATTTTAGAGATGGAAAGGATGATTAAAATGTGCAAACATAAACCGAAGAATCTAAGAGAATTTGAACCGATTCTTAAGGCAAATGGCTATCACGAAATTAGAAGTCGTGGTAGTCATTTTATTTATGGAAATGGAAAGAATCAGATTACAGTGAACAAGGATTTGAATAAGATGGTTCAGTTACGGTTGATTAAAGAGAATAACTTAATGGAGGTGAAATAAATGGAACTACGTGGCGTAATTGTGGATGAATGTGGAACTATTAAAAGATATTTCAGTGATTATTCTGAAACCGAAAATGAAAAATATTTAGAAGATCATCCTGAGTATCATGTATCTGTTATAGAAAGCGAGGAATAGGTATGACAAGCACAATAACGAGAGATTTTGTAGTTAAAAACGGAATCGCAAGCTTCCCGATGAAAGAATATCCAAACTATTGCGGGATTGAAGATATTGGATATATTTCACACGGAGAATGGGCAGACGCAGAACTTGAATACAAGGGAAGATTGTTCAACGAAAATGTGGTGTCAGATGTAATGTGGGAAAGATTTATTGAAGAATTTCCTGATAAAGATGGAGATTACGAAGTCTTTAATCAGTATATATATGACAATAAGGACGAAGTGTATGAGTTATTAGAAGATTGGAGTGATGAAAATGAAGAATAATGATTATCCAATATATTTTAAAAGTAAAGGTAATGATATATATGCAAGCTATGATGGTGTGCGATGGTTTTGGTATGGAAATATGGAATGTTGTTAGTAAGAAATAGCAATTTCAAATGGAAAGGATGGTTGATTTATTATGGCAAAATTTAATGTTAGATATTATGAATGTTATGAAAGATATTATGAAGTAGAGGCAAACAGTAAAGAAGAAGCAGAAGAAAAGTTAATTGATGCTATTAAGGAAGGTAGAGAAAATGCACCAGATCAGTGTTATGACAGTGACGCAGAAGCTACGGAAATGGAGGAATAGATATGGAAAATATTACAGTAAGAGAATGGGTAAATAAATTTAATAATAAAGAATTTGAGTCTAAAAACAGAGCAGTTCAGTGTAATGCAGGTTGGTATGATTGGTTTTGTTCAGATGATGCGTTGGCTGGAAGATTAAAGAAAATGGGAAACATTATAAAGGATATTAAGAATGATTACATTCTTGATAATTTCAGAGTGTGGTTTAAAAATAATTGTCCTTGTTCTTATCCGCTATATGATGATTTTAGATTTGAGCCAATAATGGAAAACGGAGAAGATTCGGACGATACAATTCGTGACCAACTATATTTTGGAGTGCAATGCGGACATCCATTTGGAAGTGACTATATGTATGAAGTTTTTACAGCAAGAAATGGATATAGAACTGAGTTTAAATGCAAAAATAAAAGAGAAGTTCTAAATGTAATTGAACAACTTGCAGAAGATTTTCAGAAAGAAATAGAGGTGTGAGTTGCGATAAAGAGTTAGAAATGGAGTGATGATATATGGATTTTACAGAATATATTGAAAAACAAAAGAAAAATTCACATAAAGATATTTTATCAGATATTTGTTTACTGTTACATAATTGTGCAGAATGTAAAGAATGCAATCCATCAGACATTTTGTATAGAGATGTTCAAAAAGCGACACAGAGTTGTTTTTATTTAGAACCATATGATAGCAAAACTAATATTAAACTATTAGATATTGCAAAGAAACATAATTATCATGCAGGTTTTGTTAATTGGAAAGATGGAATGATGATTAAATTTTGGAGATGAATCAAGAGTTTCATTGAAAGAATGGAGGAAATGATATGACCTATTTAGAATTAGCAAGAAAAATAAAGAGTGCATATAAGGAATTAAAGCAAGATGAAGTATATAAATTTTTCAATGTCATATGGAATAATGACCTTGGAGAGTCAGAAATTACAGTTGAAAATGATGCTGGATTTAGAGCAATTATTATTGGTAATACAAGTAGTGTAAAAAAATCAAGAGGTTACATGTATTTGTTTTATACCAATGATGACACAGGATCATTTCCGACTATTAAAGAAATAGAACACAGATTAAAAGTAGTTGCAAATCAAGAAATTTTAACAGATAAAAATGCGGATTATTTTGATTGGAAACAGTATGGTTCTTTAGAAGAACAGAGAAAATATTTTTCAGAAATAATTTTAAATACAATGAAACGATGATTTACTGTGAAATTGGAGGGAATATTATGTTGAATATAGTTGTTATTAATTGTGATAGGAAATATGTGGAATATGAATGGGATTCAAAGAAAGCATTTGTACAGGATATGCAAAGTGATAATGAAAATATTCCAATGCTCGATGATCCTTTGGCAGAAGTCAACACACAAGACAATAATTTACAGTTATGGTGGAGAAATACAGATGGAATGACTGTAGACGATTTGTTAGAAGAATGTAAACAGGAATTAAATTAGATAGGAGTGATAAAATGGAATGTCCGATATGCAAAAATAAACTAGGCTTTAATTGTGGAACATGTATTGAGTGTGGATATAATTATCTGAATGGAAAGTTTGAACATATAAGAGTTTATGTTGATGATTTAACAAATATTGTTCCGTTGGATATTTTAGAAGAATTGATAGAAGAACATAAAAAATTTAAGAAAAGATGAAACGGAAATTTATTTGGAGGTGATGCAATGAAAATGAATATCCATATATCAGAAACGAAGAATGAATCACTCGCATATAAGCTAATCAGAAGAAAGGCAAGAAACATGTTAGAACCTTGTACGGATCAGGAACTTGGACAATATGTGCGAGGTATAGTTGACATGCAAAGCGAAATCTATGGAGAAGGAATTAGTCAGCAATCAATGAAATAATGTAGTTAATAACCTGTAGGCAACAATTGCTCGCAGGTTTTATTATTAAGGAGGAATTTATATGTTAGATATTACAGTCTTAAATAATATGGAATACGCAGATGCGGAAAATTTTGTACATGACAACGGCTATATTAATACTATCGGAGCGGATGAAGTTGCAGCTAGTAAATCCGATAGGGTAGCAGATACATACTATGAGTTATATGATAACGATGGAAACATGGTTGATATGATAAGTTTCTATCAGTATTATAACGGCGAAAACATAAATAACCCTGATCTGAACGCAGAAATTGTAGAACAGGGATGGGAAAGAGTCGCCTAGTATGGTATAATAGTTACATATATAAGAGAAAGGAGGGAGACAAATGGAAGTTGATGCAATGACAAAATACAAAGGTTGGTATACGAAAGCATTAAATGCTTCAGAAAGACATGATGTGAATGATTTCTTGAATTATACATTAACGATTTATAATGGGACATCATTAAATGCACCAGACGACTTGTTAAAGTTGACTGAAGATGATGCAGATGTAAGCAAAGATGAAAAGCATAAAATCATGGTCAAGACATTATTAACATTACAGAATCAGCTAAAGACAAGAAAATATTTATAATTTTTTAACTAATAGTTTAATAGGCACATATTGGAATGTAAATATTAATCTTTTATTGAAAAATGTTTTTAATTAATAGATACATTTTGGAACGTATAATTTAAAGCTGTATATAAAGAAAAAGGAGATGATGATATGGACAGTCTAGCATTGATTATTACAATCGCTCTTATTTGTATAGGACGCAAGATATACATTGAAGCAAAAGTAAATAGCTATGATCTTGATAAGGTGTCAATCGGAAAAATGGCTATGGATGCTGGTAAAAGCCCATCACAGATAAAAAGTAAGATGGTATCTGGTGGTTACAACAAAGATAGTAAATGGAAAATATAGGAGAACAAATGGAGATTATTAATCCTTATGAGGTATATGGATGTGATGGAACGGAAATGGTGGTTGTATCTAAGGTAGAACGTAATATAACAGATGATATTGTATTATTGATGCAGCTCGAAAATCTTGATCGGATCTATCATAAACAGAAAACGGAAATCGGTCGATACTTACGGTATTGTACAACGGCAGAAATAATGAAAATTAATAAAGCAGTAAACAGAATATTGGGATGAAAGGGTGGTAGATATTATGAATAATACTATTATATTATTAGAGAGTAAAGCAAATTTAACACGGAGGGAATATCAAAAATTTGCAAAGAGAGATACAATTAGGAGGTAAAGACTTATGAATGATTTTACAATATATAGGAATTATGGAGTACTTGGGGCTGAAAAAAGAAATATATATACATATGGAGCACCGCATCTTAGAGGAGTCTGTAATGATGAGTTAAAAGTTAAGTTACCTGATGATTGCAATTGGAAGTTATGTGAGAATAATTTTGGTCAGACTATGATAGAAGCCCCTTGGGGTTGGACATATAATCTCAATGAAGTGTTACAGGGAAATGAAAATCCATGTTTGTATGCTTTGGATAAAGATCAGAAGGCACATAGAGTTGAATTAGTAATTATTGAAGAGAAATAGAGAATATAAAAGTAGAGCAAGCCATCGGAAATTAATCTGATGGCTTTTATCAAAAAAGGAAGGTAATTATTATGGAAGAACTTATATGTGGAGTAATATGGTTTGCATTATGTTTTTTTGCTATATGGATTACAAGAGATAAGGACACAATAGAGGAAAATAGAAAAAGACAATTCCAAGAACAGGTTCACGAGTTGTATAAAATTGGTGATGTGGAAGATGTTATTTTAAAAGAAAAGAGGTAATCATTATGGCGCAGTTAATCGGATGTTTAGTAGCAATGTATTTATGTATTTATCTTCCTTGGAAAGCGAACCAAAGGGAAGAATCTCGTAAGAGACAAGATATGTATAATAACTTAAACAAGAAGTCTGTAGATGAAATGGGAAAGTGGAGAAAATAAGAAGGGTGGTGTATTATATGAAAAGAGAAGATTTTAAGAAGATTATTAAACTGCGTAGTTTCTGGAAAATTGATAAACGAAAAGGCAATTATGAATTACCTAACGGAAAGCATTTGTCAGATTATGTATCAGATCTTATTGAGTCTCAAATGAAACTCGACACTTTAGGCATTAGAAAAAATGGGGATTTATGTTTTGTTTCTGGTGGCACATGGAACGTTGAAACAAAAGAATTTGAAGACTATACTCTTATGCCATCATTTAAAAATAATGAGATGTGTTCATATGATGAAATGCAAAAAAGGATTAATTGTTTAATTCGTGAATTATTATATTAATTCTATTGTCAATAGCATTGATAACCTTATCAGATAATCCATTCCATTGTGGTTTCATTGAAAAATATTCAACCATTATAATAGAAGCGAAAGCGTTTGCATCAACTTCTGCAATTTGAAGGTTATATTCTTCGATAGATGAACATTTGTTAGATGGTTTATATCCTGATAAATAGAATTCATCATCAGTTTGGTATTGATAAATATGACGAAGTTCATGAGCAATGGAAAATATATAATCTGTATTTGGTTTGTCTATTTTAGTTAAATAAATTATATTAACAGTTGGTTCACATTGAGCCAATGTAGTTTTAGTATGGAAATGAGAAGTATCATATGAAATTTTTGGTACTTCTATTTTAAGTAACTCACAAATATCTGTTATAAATTCTTCTATCATGGTTAATTCCTCCGATAGAGGATAGTATAACAGAATATTAAAAGAAAGAAAAGGTGGTTGATGAATATGTTCGGTGGACTGTTAGCGTTCTTAGGTATTTATGGAGCAAGTGCTGCAAAGGCAGCTAAAGATAACTATGATATGAAGAAAACTACTCGTACAGTTGATGAAAACGGAAATGTTCATTATATGGATAGACTTTGCAATGATTACATCAATGGAGAGCAAGTAAAGAGAGTTGAAACAACAGACAGGAACGGAGTTAAATTATATTCTACAGTTGGTGTTAATAGCAGTAAGGTGTACGACACTTCTTATGGAAGAGGTACACAGCAGTTATTTGCAATGAGTGAACATGATAAACAGGAAAATCTAAAATACGGAAAAAATGTATATAGTCAATACAATCCATATTTCGGAAAAACTGTTACAACTGAAATTAGTTCAGGCAGAACAATTACTTGTTTGTTTAGTGGGAAGAATCAAAAGACTGGCAAAGAGTTCTATAGAGTATGGTATTTCCGTCCAGAATGTCAAGGAAAGCTTGATTATAATACGACTGTTGATGGCGATATGGGAATTGAAATTACAAAAGAAGAATTTAATAAGTTAAATTTTGGAGCTTTGACATGTACATGTATGCCAAGTGATTATGATGTAGTCCATGCATTATGGGGTGATAGGTAATGAATAAACAGAGAAGAGAAAAGATAAGGCAACTCAAAACTCAAATTGATTTGATTAAAACTGATTTGAAGAAAGTTTCAAGCGAGTTGTCTTCTATATTAAGTGAAGAACAGGATACATTCGATAACATGCCGGAAGGATTACAAAGTAGTTATAGAGGAATGTGTTCTGAAGATGCTATTGATAATATGGAAGGAGCGAACGAGAAACTTGATGAAGTGATTGAGTTGTTGAATGATATTGTGTAGAATGGAAACAAGTAAATAATAGTTTCATTTGAAGATTGGAGGTAAAAAATATATGAAATATGGAGATATAGTTGTATATAAAAATCAGATTGGAACAGTAGTAAAAAGCGAAAATGATTTTAAGTTCCATCCGTGTAATTATGGAAGTTGCTATTTTAGCGAGTTAAATACAATTACAGACGAGGATGTAAGAGAAGCAACACATGATGAAAAGTTGGAACTGATAGAAAAAGAATTTACATGGGGCAATGTGATTAAAATACATTACATTGGAGAATATCAGATTGTAGAGTATATTGATAAAAGAGATAAGAAAACATTTTATCACGGATACATTAACTACAGCGATATAAATCGTTCGTACTCATCTCTTGATTCTGCATTGATTGGATGTATTGGATACAAACGTGAGGGTGGAAATGGTAAAGCTGCAATGTATTTTGATAAAATGATTGGTTTGGAATAAATTTATTAGAAGATTGGAGAATAAAAATATGATTTGTTTAGATTGCGGAAATATGGATATTCGATATGATGAAAAAGAGAAATCATATCATTGTAATAATTGTGGTTCGAGAAATATTGGTACAAGAAAAGAAGGGTGTAAATATATGCTAGGAAATGGATTGTGTGGTAAAAATCCTGCATGTACGTCATCTGGAAAATGTGAAGCACCATGTAGCTATTATGAAAAATAGTAGGAAACCAGAAATGCAAATTAGCCAGGATGAGTTTTTAGAGTTGTGTAAGGAAGCTGGAATTAAATAGATTGGAGAGTGAATGACATGTTATATACAATAGTACATACAGTAATTAATAATAGAGGAGAACACCCAGAAGCAAACGCAAGAGTGCTTGGAATATTTTCTGATAGAGAAACCGCAATCCAAGAAGCTGAGAAATGGATTGACAACACAAAAACATCTGATGTAAATATTAAGAGAGTAACGGAAACTGAATGGTATTTCTGGTATGAAGAAAACGGAAATACTTATGGTGGATATGTTAATGTGTATGGAAATGAATTAGATAAGAAAGTAGTGTAGAAAGGAGCATGATTGTATGAATAGCAATTTTAGGGAATATAAAGGATATGTAATAAAAAAGATAACTATTCACACAGTAAATGGTGCTTGTCTTGCATCATATGAAGTATATGCAAATAAATATAAAGATAGATTATGGATCGGAGATAAATTGAAAGATGCAAAAGCATGGATTGACAATAACGGAAATAAATTAGATGAATTTTAACAAACAAGTCTTATTAGAAAGGAGAAAATATTATGACGAATTATGAATTGATTAAGAACATGAGTATTGAAGATATGGCAAAGATGAATGTAAGAGCTTTTCATTATATGGGTGGATATAGAGCACAGACTGATTTTTATACAACGGATCAGCACATATTTGATACAAGAGAAGAAGCAGAGAATTATGAGTTGGAATGGTTGAAGTCGAATGAAGATATTGATACATTCAATACAATTACTTTAAAAAAATAACGATGTAATTAAATTTAACTTTTATGTGCAATGTTAATACATTGTATTGACAAAGGCAAAAATGGAGAATATAATAATATTAAGAAAGGAGTGATATATATATGGCAAATACAAATGTAACAATGAGAATTGATGAAGCACTGAAAGTACAATTACAGGAACTGATGTCTAATCTTGGAATGGATATGACTACTTTCTTTACAATGGCTGCTAAACAAGCCGTAAGAGAACAGGCTTTACCATTTCATCCTGATATGAATACGGGAATATATGGTTTGAAATCATATCAGTTAGCAATGAAAAATACAAATTACAATAAAGAAGGGAAAGCAACAATATCTTCTGTTGACGATTGGGCAACCGAATCAGAATGGGATGATATGTTTGAGCAAATGAAAAAAGAAAGAGGTATCGAATAATGAACAAAGGAGAAGTGTGGTTTGTTGAATTTCCGTTAGAAGAAGATCCAAGTAGAATACTGAATAGACCTGTTGTTGTGCTTGATGAAAATTTACTTGGTGTATTATCTGTCAAGATAACAAAGCATAAGGCAAGAAAAGAAGATCCTTATGATACTCCTATTATCTATTGGGAAGAAGCGAGTTTGAGATTGGCTTCAACTGCGAGAGTATCAAAAGTAACGCTACTTACAAAAGATAGCTTTATATTCAAAATCGGTGATTTACACAAAGATGATTTGAATAGAATTGAAAACATGTATAGAAAATTTTTAGAAGATAATGGTGCTGTATAAATTATAGCACCATTACTTATTAAAACAGAGAATATTAAAGTAACAAGAAACCAAGTTTTCTTGTGACATTGAGGTGTTTATAATTGATATATCGTTTACCCAGAACGGAAATATTTAATAATTCAAACAAAATTATTTTTGAAAGTATAAATTTTGGAGAAATTATAATAGATAAGACAAAGAAGATAATAATTAATAATGATGTGGATATTACTGACAAAATAGATAAACTATTTTGCGGAAACACATTAGATTATAATCTTGCGACAGTTTTACATAAAATATTACATAACAAAATTGATGAAAAATGCCGAGATTATTTACGGAAATTTGATAAAGTAACAGTAAAATAAAAAAGAAATCTAAGTTTACTATGGAAGGAGAATATCATGATGAATAATTTTTTATTAACGTATTCTGTTCCAGATCTAAATGGAATGGGTAGAATAAACATGTACAAATGGTTTGAGAATGAAGACGAACTTCATAGTTTTGTAGTCAAAGAGAAAAATTTGTATCAAAATGGTTTTATAGTTAATGAAGCAATGGAGATTTTGAATGACCGTCAAATTTTTACTGGCGGTGATTTGCCAAAAAGAAATTGAAATTTAACTTTCCTTGGAGGTGATATGTCATAAAAGAACACAAAAAGCAATGGATACTCAATTATATGTCACAACATAAAGATGAGTTTATTGATATTGTATCAGAGAATTTTGTAAACGCATATATAAATGAGTTTAATCCGAAAATAGTAGAATGGTATCTATATGGAGCGCCGAAAGTTCCTGAAATTGGTAGGCTGCTCGCAGAATTATACAAAGAGAATAAAGTAAGTAGATATAGGCATTATTGCGAATTTTGGCAAGACGGATATCCAAAATGGTTTTATATTTACTTTTTACAAGGATAAAAAGAAAGAATGATTTACTTGGAAGATTAGAAGAGGTGATATAAATGAACAAAAAAGAAGAATTAAAAAGATTAATTGACAATCCTTTAAAACCAAATGCAGTTGAATGGGCAATGGATTCTGAAGATGTTTTGTCAAACATGAATTTACTTTCACCAGAAACTAAACATTGCATTAAAATGATAAAAGACCATGGAGGTGCATTTAAGCAATATAATGATGCTCTTGTTGCTATTTTAAAACGGGCGTATAAATCTATTGCAAATGTAATAACTCCTCCACCAATTAAGTCAAGACATCAAGTGTTTGTTGCAATGTGCTTTGATGATGAAAGAGAACGTCTGTATAAAGATGTTCTTACACCAATCGTACAAGCTGCTAATTATTCTATCGTCAAGGTGAACGACCAAGAATACGAAGGTTCTATTATTGGAAAAATTGTGGATGATATAACTGACTCAACTATTTTAATTGCCGATCTTACAGGAAATCGTGGTGGAGTTTATTATGAACTTGGTATTGCTAAAGGATTACAGCTTTGTCATCATCCAATAAGAACTATACTTACTTGTGATAAAGCATTTTTTGATGATGAAAAGGTTCATTTTGATGTACAAGGTGATAATATTATTCTTTATACATCTGACGAGGATTACAAAGAAAAATTATCTCGCAGAATTCAATCATATAAAAATGAAATGAAGGGTTAAAATTAATGGTTAAAATGACGATTTCATGGTTATGGAAAGCAGGTGATATAAAGTGAAAATAACAAAATTATCAGATTTTAAAGGAGCGGAAAGATTTGGAACTTGTGCTGAATGCGGGAAGGGTTCTAAAGAAGATTCGGAAATGTTAAAAATAACGTGGGATGGAAATAGTTCTACTATATTATGTAAAGAATGCTCAATTAAATTAAAGAATAAGTTATAAGACAAAAAGTTCTTCTCTTATTAAAAGCGAATTAAATATAGAAATAAGCATTAGAAGCAGAAATTAACTGCTTCTTTTTTGTTACAAAAAATGAGGTGATAAATATGTGTAAACGACATGACAATACAAACAGATCAAGTGAATTTATCTGTTTAAGATGTCTTAGTAAAAATCAGGTTGGAGATAAAATGCGTAGACCGAATATGAGAGAAAAAGACCATGTAAAAAACTTGTGCTGTCTATGTACAAAGTTGCAAATGAGAACTAAAAATCTTGAAGTTAGGTGGTGCGATGATTTTGACGAGCGTATGGAATACGCAAAGAAAATTAAACCCAGATATTATGATGAGAATAATGAACTGTTACCTGAATGGCAAACGGAGAATATGTATGTAAGAAAGGTGGTTGGTTAATATGGCACAGACAAGAGATTATACAACTAAGAGATGTGGAGACAATGAAGGATGTGACCCTTTTTGGAAAATGGAAGATATAAAAAATGTAGTTGAATGGTTTGAAAAGAAAAATGATTGGGACAACTATTTAATTACATTGTTAGAATTACTCCTTGGAAGACGTATTGGCGACACGATTTCAATGAAATGGTCAGATTTTTATTATAAAGATGGGGCTTATAAAACTGAGATTAATAGTGTTCAAGAACAAAAAACAGGAAAAACAATTGTACTTGCTCTTAGTTCTATGGTATTTGATGCACTTGAGAAATATGCAACCAATAAACATATTGATCCAATAAAACATTATAATGAAGATATCTTTACTCACCCAAGTAAAGAGAAATGGTATAAAGTTGATCGAACATACTTTGCGACTGGAACATGTGAACTGGAACTAAAGGATATTTATGAATGGGTTGATTATTTTGGAAAAGATTGGAGCATTAACCGCATCAATGAGATATTAGATGGATTTGAAACTCAAAAAACGAAAAAATCAAAAAGATTTGGATCATATGATAATTTATTTGATTACATTCATTATGTTGTTGATTATAAAGATATGAAAAAATGGCATACTGATAATTACAGAAGTAAGTTAAAGCAAGCAGTTAAGGATTGCAATATAAAATATCGAGTCTCAACACATACGATGCGTAAGAGCTTCTGTTATTGGATATATACGACACACATGTTTGATCCAAATTGCGTACATTCATTGCAAAAAATGTTTGGGCATGTAAATGAATTACAAACCTTAGATTATATGTGCGTCACAAAGATGCGAAATAAAAAATATTTGGAAGATCATGGCGAATTTATTCGTAATGTATTAGCTGGTAAGGGTGATGAGATTGTTAAGAACATGCCAGTTATCTCATTAAAGTCTGATGATTTTGGAAAAATCATTCGTATGCTCACAGATGATGTAGACAAGTATCAGAGGGCGATTGACATGGCAAATGAATTAAGAGTAATGTAAATATGTAGGGACGATGATTATTTTTCATCGTCCTTTGTACGGGTTAGATATGTTGCATAAGTGATTAGACGATTTAACTGAGGATCGTCAGTCTCCATCAATTCATTTGGTGTACAATTTAATACCTTACAGATTTTTTCCATAGTATCAAAACGGATATTGGTAGTTTCCCCATTACAGATTTTTCCAATATTGTTAGCAGAAATACCAGTTTGTTTTGATAGCCAATAAGCTGTTTTGTTTTTTTCTTGTAGAATTTGTTTTATTTTAAGACGTATCATAGACTACTCCCTTCTTTTATTAATTGATATAATATCAAAAAATATTATATTATTCAATAATATATGTTGACATATACTACAATATGGTGTATAGTATGAAATATCAAAGGAAAGGAGGATGTGAGTCATGAATATTAATACATTTGATATTCTATTAATCAATTTTGGCAAAGTAGAATTTGATGGAGAGCAAGCTGGCGTAAGACCTGCAATAGTTATACAAAATGCACTTGGAAACAGATTTAGTGATACAACTATAGTAATACCATTTACTACTAAAATAAAGAATATTGATCAATCTACACATTCTCTTTTTATGAGAGGAACTGGTGGTTTAACACAAAGTTCAATGTTATTAGGGGAATGTGTTAGACAAGTTTCTAAACAGAGAATAATAAAGAAAATTGGTTCAATTAGCGATAGGGCGACTAAATTGGAAGTCAAACGAGTATATGAATCAAACTTCGGGGAGGTGTAATGTATGGAATACGTAATGATGACAGTTGAAGAAGTGAAGAAATATGCAAAAAAAGATGCTATTGTCTTAGTAGCCACACAGTATCTTGCTTCACAGGATTGCAACATTGGATTTGTGAAAAAGAGATTTGGAGAGTGTTCTGACATAATTGGTTCGGCAAAGACAATCGCTAATATCTGTGATGAGTTTGCTAATCAGCTTAGAGTATTTTCGGATACACAGAAAGATCCAATTAATTATGAACCAGTTGGATACCTTAATACGATATTGTTTCGTTCGATGTCCAGAAAAACGGACACTCCATAGGGTATAAATAATACAGAACATATTTTCGATGCAATATTGACATGTTCGAACAAGTGTTCTATAATAAGACAAGAAAACAGCCTAACCGATTGACATAAGGTATTGCGAGTACCTTAAACGGATAGGCTGCCGTACATAACGTGTATACGCTACAACTGTATTGTTACATATTTTCAAATAAATGTCAAATGACATTATCTTTTATTTATTTTTATCATTGTTGCGTATCGCACATAAATTCATTTACACATAATTCATTCATGGAGAATTAATAATGGGCTGTGGTGAAGCGGTTAACACCCCAGATTTTGACTCTGGTATTCGTGGGTTCAATCCCCACCAGCCTAGCTAAAATTAAATATAAGGGAGGTTGTATATGGTTGGATTATATTATCAAAAATAACAAAAAGGTGTATATTCGGCTGACTAATAATGGGAAAGCAGAAACATGTAATGAAACCAACATGGGTAGGTTCACAGAGCAAAAAGCAAAGAATATTCTAAAAGCTTTGCCTAAAACTCTGAAAAATCTGAATTTTCATGTTGAATGTATACCAGATATTAAAGTTGAGACACCTGTACAGAAAATTGTCAGAGAAGAGTCTAAACATGTGATCGAAAATACTGATTATCATCCATCAAGCAATGTGATGCAATGGATTGAAAAATTCGGCACATGTTATGACATATTTAAAGAAGCTAGAGACAGATATGAATACTTAGAGAAAGAATTAAGGATGTCTGATTCTAGTTTGATGGATATTTTACATAGTATTGAGCTTGAAACTTCAAAGGATTTGTATTCTGCTTGGCTTCTATATAAGAAGATAAGGGAGAATAGAAGGAATAGGCGACAGCTCAAGGACGAAATGATGATTATACATAATATTCTGCGAGAGATCGATGAAACCAAGATCAATCGTGAACGGACAGAAAAGGCGATTGAAGGACTGTTCGATCGTAAATACAGATACAGGATTGTGGAGGAAGATGAAGATGACAATATGTAGAACATGCAATGTTCCAATGACAGAAGTGAGAAGATTTACATCAGAACGTAATGAGAAATTTCAGCGTTGTCCGAAGTGCTATGGCGAAACGAAACACTTGAAGATTCTTGAGAGAGAATTATATATTGACTATTATTTACATAACAAAGGGGTAAAATGATGAACATTGATCAAATATTATTTATGTACTGCGACAATAATATGGCTAAGTTAAAGCGTATATGTCAACCAATGATTGTTAAAATTGGTGGTGTATCCAACAAAGATTATGATGATTTTTATTCTATCGCACTTGATGTATTAAATGATACGGCACTTAGATATGAAGAAGACAAAGAATGCAATTTCGATAGCTTTTTGGCTAGTAATATTAAGCGTAAATTTAATACAGAGATTCGTGATCGAAATAGAGAGAAGAGAATACCTGCAAAAATGGTGGATAGCATACATAATTTAATCACAGAAGATGGACTTACTCTTGAAGATATCATCCCATCTAATTTTGATACATTCGAATCTGCGTGTGGAAATCATTTCGAGGGTACAAAAATTGAACGATATCTGAACAATTTATCTAATATCCAGAGGGAAATAGTCAAATATCTTGTTCAAGGATATGATGAGAAGGAGATAAGAGAATCATTACATATGAGTAAAAAAGATTACTCAAATAATTTGTCTGTAATACAGGCTTATGAAAATGTGAAAATATTAATGTAACTATATAAGGACTAATTGTTAAGTAATTAAAAACATAGAAATATGTATACAAACATAGGTAAAAGTGAACACATTAAATCTTTTGTTTTATGGCTTAACAATAGGTTTCAAGTCTAAGTGACTGCTACTATTGAAAAATATGTTGCAGATATGAACTATGTTAAGTAGTAAGGTAAAAACACACCTTTAGATGTAATCTTCAGTCTGAAGCTCTGTGAGTACAAACCAAGAAACAATGCTAATGTTCTGCATTGATAACAGGGAAATACATGTCCTCTACTCGACCTTGACACGAAGAAAAATTCTCCGAAAGGAAGGTGTCAGAAATGACAAATTATGTTTTTGTATTGGATGCTGCCGGCAAACAGTTAGCCCCAACAAAAGAAACAAAAGCATGGTTTTTTATCCGTAAGGAACATGCAACATTGGTTAGTAAATATCCAATGGTAATACAACTGAATAAAGAAGTTTCAGATGACGAAATCTGTAAAGATGAGATTCGTTGTGGAATTGATGACGGTGGACTTCATGTGGGTATTGCTTTAGTTCAGAAATGTCAAACAAAAAACAAAGTGGTTTTTAAAGGAACGATTGAACAACGCAATGATGTAAAACATCTTATGGATGTCAGACGTGGATGCAGACATTATCATCGTTATCATAAACGGTATAGACAATCAAGATTCAATAATCGCTCTTCGTCAAAAAGAGGAAGAATTGCTCCAAGTATTTTACAAAAGCGTCAAGCCACAGTAAGAGTTATAAATCAGCTTAATAGATGGATACATATAACAAATTATTGGTTGGAAGATGTTTCTATTGATATACGAGCATTAACCGATGGTTATAAATCTTATAGCTGGCAATATCAAAAATCTAATAGGCTGGATGAAAACATCCGTAAAGCAGTGATTCTAAGAGATGAGTGTAAATGTATGGAATGTGGAAAATCTAATTGCAGATTAGAAGTTCATCATATAAGACCGAGAAGATTAAATGGCTCAAACACACTTAGTAATCTTATTACATTATGTGAAAAGTGTCATCAGAAAACAGAAGGTAGTGAAGAACTATTTATGGATAAATATTTCTCTCTGTTAAAATCTTCTGATAATAAAAATCTTAATTATGCTCAACATGTAATGATTGGTAAGAAATGGCTTAGAGAACAATTGTCAAATTTAGGATTATTATATCTGACAAATGGTGGAGATACAGCAAATAAACGTATTGACTGGAATATTGAGAAATCACATTCTAATGATGCTATATGTATCACTGATTTACAACCTGATACATGTGATGTAAAAGAATGGACTATTAAACCTATGCGTAGACAGAGTAAAGCAAAAACAGATAATGTTTTAGGAATCAAGCATAGGGATTTAGTAGAATATACATTCAAAAATGGTGAAACTCATAAAGGGTATGTAACGGCGTTGTATCCAAAACAAAACGCAATAAATTTTCAAAGTCCTACAAAACATTGTAAGAAAGTTAATGCAAAGAAATGTAGGTTACTTTGGAAATTTAATAAAATATATTGGTTAGATAATGTGTCTTGAACACATTTGTCTATATTTGAACACAATTACTTATATTTAATCAAGGAGGAAGATATTTATGATGGCAGTAGGAAAAATTAGAGAAGAAAATATTCCAGTAATCAATTACACAGAGGAAGTAAAAGAGGGTGATGTCAACGATAATCAAGACGTGCAGCGATACTTTTGTAGTGATGACCCATTTGTTAATGGAATTGGTGTTACTGTCTTAACAGGAGATTATCTTCCTCCATTGATTTTAGCAGAAGTTCCTATTAAAGATGGAATTGTTCAAAAATATATTGGTGATGGATTACAGCGTACCACTGCATTGATGCAAATCCGTTATGGGAATTACAAATTTACTAAAAACATTGAAGACAGCGAGATCGAGTATCAATCAAAAGTCTTCGATGAAAATGGTGTGGCAGTTAGAGATGAAGATGGGAATTTTGTATGGGAAAAGAAAATATTTGATATAAAAAATAAGACATATGATGATTTTCCAAAAGAACTAAAAAAGAGATTTGATAACTATCAGCTTCGGATTGTAACATATCAGAATTGTACTATGGAAAAGGTTAGTAAATTAGTTAGAAAACTAAATAACCACAAAGGAATGAATGCAAGTCAGAAAGCATTGACTTGGATTCCTACATATGCCAGACAAGCAAAAAGTATCGGAGAAGAAGGATTCTTCAAAAATTCAATGACATACTCAGATACAGATAGGAAAAATGGAAATTATATACAGTTGGTTTGTAATAGTGTGATGGCTCTTTTCCATATAGATGAATTTAAAAAAGATTCAAAATCGGCAAATGCTATGCTTGAAGAAAAAAGTAATCATCAGGAATTTGAAACAGTCAGAAATATCCTTCAGAGAATGGAAAAATGTTGTGGTTCATCTTGTACAGATGTTTTTGTAAAGAAAGACATATCGACATGGGTAGTTGTATTTGATAAGTTCAGCAGATTAAATCTTCCAGATTCTAAATTTGCTGAGTTTTTACAGGCGATTCCAACAAAATTACATAATGTCAAAGTAGGCGACTGGTCATACGATTTATTATATAAAGAACCAGGTACCACAGGTAAAAAACTTGTTGCTCAGAAAATTGATACATATACGGCATTAATGATGGATTATTTACATATTACAGAAGATCAGACAGAGAATAATTCAATAGACAATGTTGAGTTGTCAGAAGAAATTACGCCATTGCAGTTCATTAGAGAGAATGTATCAGAGAGAGTATCAGAAGATGATGTGGATGATTATTATACTTTAATGGATGACTTCAAAAATTTAGATGGAGTAAACAAAGAATCACCATTTTTTGACTACCATAATGAATTGGCATTTTTAGGTATGATTGCATATTCATTTAAGAGTGACAAAGATCTGGATGATTGGTTAGTTACATATACTAACAAAGATATTTCTTATAGTCATGATCAGGTGGCAAATTTGGATAATATGTTGGCTGATTTTAAAGAATTTGATAAGAAATTAACTCAAAAATTATCAGCATAGAAATGGAGAATACATGAAAGTACGAACAGAATATAGTGGTACGATAATATTTCACCCAGAGGATTGTTATTTTAATTACAAATTGCTTATACAGATGATCAATCATAATAATAAGAAATCATTGGAAAGGGATAAGAATATGAATAAAAGGCAGCGTAAGAAATGGTTAAAGAAACATGGTGAATATGTTAATCCGAAGGAAACTTGGGATTTGAGCTATACCATTGCAAAGTTTATCATTCCGAGATTAAAATATTTTAAAGAAGAATCATGTTGTTATCCTGGAACTGGTGATATGAATACACCTGAGAAATGGGATGCTGCATTAGATAAAATGATTCATGCATTTGAACTAACATTGATGACCGATGATTATTATGGTGTTTGGGACATAAATACGCAACCATATAAGGAAGCTAAACACCTAATCGATCAGAAGCAAGCAGAAGTTGATGAAGGTTTGCAGTTGTTTGGAAAATGGTTTCAAGCATTATGGTGGTGATATTAATGGGGATTATACATATCATTACCTCACCTCTTATATCTAATACATATGCCAAATCTGGCAATTCTTTGTGTATGATTCCTGTTTAATATATATGAATAAAAGAGAATAAGTAAGTAGATGACTTGACTAAAGTTGTCTACCTAATGGGTTATAGCCAAATGGTCAAGGCAGTGGGGTTTGATCCCATGATTTGTAGGTTCGAATCCTACTAGCCCAGCTACAAGTTTTAAGATTTAAAACTTTATAATCTGTTTTTGTTCATGAGTGTGATGGTAGCACGACAGAAACGACTGACACTGTAAGATACGGTTCGATTCCGCAATGAACAAATTTTATATTTAGAAAGGAAGGAGAACAAAACATGGGAATTGCATGTAAACCAATTGGTACTTTTAAGGGTAGTCTTGTTAAGGTAGATAATAAGATTGCTAAAGCAAAAGTAGAAAAGATTGTTAAGAAGAAAACAAAGAAGAATTAATGGAGCAGGAGGTTATCATGGATAAATTAGTTAGTACATACAAACCACAAAAATTGTATTGCTATTCAAAACCGAATGTCATGGAAGGACATAAATATTCAGACGATGTGGCAATTTGTTATGCAGATTCACTTAAAGATGCGATGAGTAAATTTAATAGGCTTTACGATTTGAGTTTGTTAGTGGGTAATGTCAAAGAAGTCAGATTCAATGATTTTGGTATATATATTGCCACAGATTACTAGAAAAATTCTCTTTCTTTGGATTGTGAGGTGAAAATAAATGGACAAAACAAAAATTAAAACAAAAGAGGTGTGGTCAGCTAATAAGTGGTATCTGTTTTTTGGAATTTTATTTGTGATTATGATTATCTTATTAGAGATATGTGCAATAAGACAATTCTTTATAACAGATACAGAAGAAGCATTAGTGCTGCTTTTTCTTTTACAACTGCCAGTTATGCTTTGTTTATTATTAACAACGATGATTGGAGATTATATTCATAGAGAAAAATTTAATATCTATTACTGTAAATTAGAAAATGGTATTGATATTGATTATATCAAAGAGAATTATTGTATAGAAGATATAAATGAGAGTTGCGTGTTGTTTGTAGATAAAGGCAATGATCATAATTTCTGTGTTTGGAAATTAATGCAAGGATATGATTCGCTATATCAAGCGGAAATTAAAATGTTTTTATAACAAGAAAGTTCGATTTCATATGGAAGCGAGGTGAAAGTAGATAGTGTCAAAAGGAAAGAAATTTAACGCTGCCGAAAAACATTTTGAGAAAAAATGTGTAGAGTGGCGAAAGAGGATAAAAGAATTAGAAGAAACGAATAAGCTTCTACACAAACGAATAAGCGATAACTGTGATGAAATAGAAAAATTACAGATGAAAAATGAATGCTTAGAACAACAGAACCAAGTGCTTATGGAATTAAAAGATATGTCTGTTGATGATGTTAAAACCTTGATTGCATCAAAAGAGTCAGTTAATAAATTGTCTGGATTGTTTGATGCAATGTCAAAGAGAATGTTTTAACAAGAAAACTTCGTTTCATTGTAAAAAATTTCTGAGCGATTCAGCTCAATAAAATTCCCAAATTAAAAAGAGAATATAGATATGTAACCAATTAACATTCATATATAAAAATTATAGAAAAGGAGAGTACAAACAGATGAATGGATTGAGTAGTAAAGAAGTTCTCAAAAGTAGAGAGCTTCATGGAAGTAATAAGCTTCCTGAACCAAAGTTGGACAAGTGGTATGACTTCGCAAAGGAGGCATTAAGTGAGAAAATCACAATGATTCTTATTGCAATTGCGGTATTGCAGTTATTCCTTGGAGTCATGGGAGTAATGGATTTGTCAGATCCAATTATGATTCTTGTCGTATTAGCAATTGTAACATGTATTGCTGTTAAGACTGGACTTGGTGTTCAGAAATCAGCAGCAGAGTTGAGAGCCAAAACATCAGTCAGGTATTGTGATGTAATTCGTGATGGTAAAGTTCAAACGATTAACAAGGATGAACTTGTAGTTGGTGATCTCGTTTGTATAGGAATGGGACAAGAGATTTTTGCAGATGGTTATCTCATTGAAGGTAAGATTTCTGTAAACAATGCAGCTATTAACGGAGAAACAAAAGAGTGCAAGAAAACACCAGTTGAAGGATACGTTCATAAGAAAACTACTTCAACAGATGCTTATACGAATCAGAATTGTTTATTCGCTGGCACAACAGTAATGTCAGGTGAAGGAAAGATGATTGTCACCGATGTAGGTGTGAATACAGTAAATGGTGATACACTCGTTAAAATGCAAACACTTGAAGCACCAAAGACAGCACTTGATATTGCACTTGATAATCTGAGCGACTTCATTTCTAAGTGGGGAACAATCGCAGCCGTTATTACATTTGCAGTGCTTACAATTTCAGGAATTGCACAGGTTGGATTTGGAGAATATTTTAGCGGTGGCGTTCTGAATATTATTCAGAAGATCGCACAGAACTTCTCAGTAGCATTAACAATTATTGTAGCTGCTGTTCCCGAAGGATTGCCTCTTATTGTAAAACTTGTAACAAAACAGAATGTAAAGACAATGGAGAAATTCAATATTCTTGCTAAGAATCCTGGTAAAATTCCAGAGTTAGCATATGTTGATATTATCTGTACTGATAAGACAGGTACTCTTACGACAGGTATTATGACTCCAAAGAAGATTATTGATGGCTTTGGTAATGATGTAAATAAGGATTCAGTTCTTTGGAATAATATCAAGGCAAACATTTCTTTAAATAATAGTGCAACATTTGATTCAGAAAACAATATTACAGGTGGTAATTCAATTGATAGAGCAGTTCTTAGCCTTGTAAATCCTGAAACATATGCTGACATTCAGAAAAAATATCCAGTTAAGTTAAAGCAGGTATTTAATAGTAGCAATAAGTATTCAGCTTTTACGACAAAGGATGGAGTTACATACTATAAAGGCGCACCTGAGAAACTGATTGAGCATTGCACAAAAGTAATGGATTCAAGTGGTGAAATTATAGAGAATAACGACAATGACACATTAAGTAATGCAATTACAGCGATGACAAGTAATGCGATGAGATGCATTGCAGTTACAATGGCAGATGGCGATTTAGTAGAGAATGAAATACCAAATGACATGACATTCCTTGGAATTATCGGTGTTGTAGATCCTGTAAGAGATGAAGTACCGAGTGCAGTAAAAACAGCACATAAGGCTGGTATTCAAGTTGTTGAAATCACAGGCGATTGTATTGAGACAGCAGTTGCAGTTGCTACAGAGTGTGGAATTTACAAAGATGGAGATTTAGCACTTACAAATGATGAATTTGAAGCGATGTCAGATGATGAAGTAAAGAGTATAATTCCTCGATTGAGAGTTATTTCAAGATGCTCACCAAACACAAAACTCAGACTTGTCACATTAGCACAAGAGATTGGAAAGTCAGTTGCAATGACAGGTGATGGTGTAAATGATAGTCCTGCTTTAAAGAGAGCTGATGTTGGTTTTGGTATGCAAGGTGGATCAGATGTAGCAAAAGAAGCTTCAGACATTGTATTGACAGATGATAACTTTGCAAGCGTTGTAAAGGCAGTAGAACTTGGAAGAACATTTATGCACAATATTATGATGTTCCTTGAATTTCAGTTACCTATCAATATTTCACTTCTGATTCTCAGTGTTATCTATCCAATGATTGCAACAGGTGCATTACTTGCATCGGTTCAGATTCTGATTGTAAATATCATTATGGACTCTCTTAATTCATTATCATTTGGTGGCGAACCTCCAAAGGATGAATATATGACTGAGAAACCTATTAAGAAAGGTTCTGGCTTATTCATCAGAGGTGCAAAGAAACGTATTGCATTAAGTACAGTAGCATTTATTGCACTTTATGGAATTATTACATTCAGTCCTATTGCAAATATGTTTGCATCTGAAACAGAAGCTATGACAGCGAGATTCGCATTGTTATGCTTTATGGCAGTATTTAATGGATTTAACATTCGTACAGAGCATATTAATTTGTTCAATGGTATTGGGAAGAACAAACTGTTCTCAGCCATTGCAATCGGAATTTTTGTAATGACTTTTGCTCTTTGCAACTTTGCAGAAAATCTTATTAAGGTTACAGCTTTAGATTTCAAACATTGGGTAGTAGTTGTAATTCTAGCGTTTATGGTTATTCCAATTGATCTTATTAGAAAGATTATTAAGAAGAAAAGAGAGAATAAGTAATTGAGGAGATGAGAACATGGTAATGAGAGATAAAAGTTATAAAACAGTAGAGATTATTACTCTTATATGTTTTTCAATTAGTGTTATTACAGTATGTATTACACGCTTTATTCCATTTATTTTTCTGATATTACTCACATTCCCAATTTCTTTTAAATTATTAAAAGGGAAGGTTGACAGCCTTCCCAAGAATAAGGAGGACAAAAAATATGTCAATTAGTTTAGTTAAAGGTCAGAAGATTGACCTTACAAAAGGCAATGCAGGTTTAAACAAAGTCGTATTTGGTCTTGGATGGGATACAAATAGATACGATGGTAATGCAGATTTCGATTTGGATGTATCAGCATTTTTTACTGATGATTCAGGAAAGGTAACAGGCGAACAGGATTTTGTATTTTATGGTCAGCCACAGCACCCAAGCGGAGCATTGATTTATTCTGGCGATAATAGAACAGGTGTAGGTGATGGCGATGACGAGACAATGATTGTTGAGTTAAATAAGATTCCATCTAATATTACAAAGATTAGTTTCTCAGCGACAATTTATGATGCAGAAAATCGTTTACAGAATTTCGGAATGGTTGATAATTCGTACATTAGAGCATACAACGCTGATACAAATGAGGAACTTTTCAAATATGAACTTAATGAGGATTTCTCATTAGAGACAGGTGTTATTGCAGGTGAGTTGTATCGTAAGAACGGTGAATGGAAGTTTAATGCAGTTGGTTCAGGTTACAATGGTGGTTTAGCTGCTATTGGTAGAAATTTTGGTTTGGATTTATAAAATGGAAGGAGAATATATATGTCAGTAAATTTAGTCAAAGGACAGAAAATTAATTTATCTAAGGAAGTAGCAGGTGGTCTTACAAAGATTATGGTAGGACTTGGATGGGATGCTGTTAAGAAAGGATTATTTGGCTCTAAGCCAAACATTGATTGCGATGCTTCGGCAATTATTTTGGGAAAAGATGATAAGTATCGTACATGTGTTTATTATGGTGACAGATCAGCGGAAGACAGATGTGTGTATCATCATGGCGACAACCTCACAGGAGATGGAGACGGTGATGATGAGCAGATTACAGTTGATCTTGCGAATATTACAAATAAGGTTGAGAAGATTGTATTTGTAGTAAATATCTATGATTGTATTTCAAGAAAGCAGGATTTTGGACTTATCAAGAATGCGTACATTAGACTTGTTGATGAGTCAACTGGTAAGGAAATTTGTAAATACAATCTTTCAGATGATTATGCTGGCAAAACAGCAATGGTATTTGCAGAGGTTTATAAGAAAGACGGAGAGTGGAAATTTAACGCTATCGGTCAGGGAACAAATGATTCAAGTATTAGCGAATTAACAAGAAGATACAAATAGGAGGATTTAATTATGTCAGTTTCGTTAAGTAAAGGACAGAGAGTAGATTTAACAAAGGGTAGACCGTCATTAAAAAACATTCTTGTTGGACTTGGATGGGATATTAATCATTATGACGGAGAAGCAGATTTTGATCTCGATGCCTCAGTGTTTATGACAAAAGAGAATGGCAAGGTTGGCAAGGATGAGGATTTCATTTTCTATGGTAATCTTGAACATAGTTCAAAGAGTGTAAAGCATATGGGAGACAACCGTACAGGTGAGGGAGATGGAGATGATGAGGTTATTAAGATTAAACTTGATAAAATCCCATCAGACTATGAGACTCTTGCTGTGACGGTTACAATTTATGATGCTGAGAGCAGACTTCAGAATTTCGGTATGGTTGGAAATGCATATGTGCGTGTAGTAGACGAAGAGACAGGCGAGGAACTTATTCGTTTCGATTTAAGCGAAGACTTCTCTACGGAGACTGCGTTAGTCGTAGCTGAAATTTATAAACATAATGGCGAATGGAAGTTTAAGGCTGTAGGAAGTGGCTATAATGGTGGATTAAAAGCATTATGTAATCAGTATGGAATTGATGCAGAGTAGGAGGACTGTATGACAAATTTTATGTTTATTGTAATTGTGGCGATTGTATTAATTGCACTGGTTCTTTTCTTTACTCCTTTTGGTAAACAGCTTCGAGTAAAGTTTAAAGGAAGAACGGATGAAGTAATGCGTCAGGATGCACAGACACCAGAAGGTGCTAGAGATTATTACAACGCAGCTATTAGAGAAAAGGAAGATTTTTATAACAGGGCATCTGCTACATATGCTGAAATCTCAGGAAAACGTGATACAGCAGAAAAAGACTTGTATCAGGCGAATAAAGATATTATGCGTGTTACACAGCAGATTAACGCTTGTCTTGATGAAAACAAAGAGGATGAGGCAATGCAGTATGCAATGAAGAAGTCTACTTTGGAGAATAAGATTAATGTACTAAAAGATACAATCGAAGAGATGAAAGAAGCACAGGCTCACCAGAAAGACATTCGTGATCAAGCAGCCGAAGAATTGCAGAAACTTAAAGAGGAAAAGGAACAGGTTCTTTTTCAGATGGAAGCCGATAGCCAGATTATTGAACTTCATCAGAGTATGGATAGTCTTAATACGAATAATGAGAGCGATAGAATGCTTGAAAGAGTTCGTGAAGGCGCAAGAAAGACAAGAGAACGTGCAGAAGGAAGTAGAATTGCATATGATTCTAGCGCACAGGCTAATGAGAGAAGACTTGCTAATTCTGAAAGAGAGCGTAATGCTCGTCAGATCCTTGATGATATGAAGAGACAGAGAGGTAATAAGTAATGATTGTATTAAACATTGGAGTTTTCGTAATCTGTCTCGGTGTATGCTTTGGAGCAGGTTTTATTGTAGGAAAACGTAAGAAGAATAAATAATTCAAGAGTTGGTAGGTGTCATAGCCTACTGACTCTATCAATACACCATATGTAGTGATTGCAAAACACAATACATACTATATATGGTGTATAAATTGTATTAGAAAGAAACGCACATTTCCTATGGAATTTTGGAGGTTAAGACAATGACAATTGAACAGATTAAGAATAAATTAAAATCAAAAGAGTATGACTTCCTGAGAACAGATAAGAATTTGGGTAACAATATCATTATCTTAACTCTTGGTGGAAGTCATGCATATGGAACAAATAATGAGGGTAGCGATTTAGATATTCGTGGTTGTGCATTAAATAGCAAAATGCAGATTCTTACTAATGAGAATTTTGAGCAATTTGTAAATAATGAAACAGATACCACGATTTATGCATTTAATAAATTGGTCGCATTATTGAGTAACACCAATCCTAATACAATAGAAATGCTTGGCAATAAGCCTGAACATTACTTTTATGTATCGCCTATTGGTCAGGAGTTAATTGATAATGCACATTTATTTTTATCAAAGAGAGCTTGTCATTCGTTTGGCGGTTATGCTAATCAGCAATTATACAGATTAAACCAGAAAGCTGCACATCAGATGTCTCAGTCTGAATTAGAGAAACATATTCTGAAGACTCTTGAATTTATGCAGACTGACTTCACAAAGAAATATACACCATATGAAGACGATTCTATGAAATTATATATTGACAAAGCTGTACAGGAAGGCTACGACACAGAGATTTTTATGGATGTAACCCTGCATCATTATCCGTTAAGAGATTATTGCTCTATGTGGAATGAGCTTCAGAATACTGTTCGTCAGTATGGAAAAATTGGTAAGAGAAATGAAAAAGCAATTGAACATGGTAAAATCGCTAAACATTCAATGCATCTTATTCGTCTGTATATGATGTGTTTGGATATTCTTGAAAAAGAGAGAATAATCACATATAGAGAAGATGAGCATGATTTGCTTATGGACATTCGTAATGGTAAGTATTTGGATAGCAACGATCAGCCAATCCCAGAATTCTTTGAAATGGTAAATGATTATGAAAAGAGATTGGATTATGCGAAGAAAAACACAAGTCTTCCTGATAATCCTAATTATAAGGCTATCAATGAATTTGTTGCTAGTGTAAATGAAAGGGTGGTAAAAGGTGAAATCTAATCTAAAAATTGAAATTCCATCTTGTGCAAATGAAATTATTCATACTTTACAGAATAATGGATATGAGGCTTTCTTAGTCGGAGGATGTGTGAGAGATAGTATTCTTGGTAGACCAATTCACGATTATGACATTACAACTTCTGCCACACCAGATGAAATGATGGAAGTATTCAAGGATAAGAGAATTATTGAAACTGGATTGCAACATGGAACTATCACTATTGTAATTAACGGTGAGGGATATGAATGTACCACTTACAGAATTGACGGTAATTACTCAGATAGTCGTAGACCTGACAGTGTTACATTCACACGAAGCCTTAAAGAAGATTTAAAGCGTAGAGATTTTACAATCAATGCAATGGCATACAACGATGAAGCTGGTCTTATAGATCCGTTTAATGTTATGGAAGATATTAAATACCACAAGATTAGATGTGTTGGCAGAGCAGAAGACAGATTTTCAGAAGATGCATTAAGAATTTTACGTGCTATTCGATTTGCCTCACAGTTGGGATTTGTCCTTGAATCTGATACAGATTGGAATATCTCTAAAATGTATAAGAATTTGGAGAATATATCTATTGAAAGAATCAATAGTGAGTTCTGTAAAATTGCTGCATCGAGTGATTTCTGTGTACAAATGGTTTTATATCACGAAGTATTTTCATTGTTTATTCCTGAAATTAAAGATATGTTTGGCTTTCAACAGAATAATCCATATCATATTTATGATGTATGGAATCATACCGTACATGCAATAGAATATTGTGAATCCGATGATTTAGTAACAAGATTGGCTGTATTCTTTCATGACATTGGAAAGCCACATTGTTATCAAGATGGCGAAGATGGTATTAGACATTTTAAAGGTCATGGAAGAGTCAGTGCTGATATGACTGATAAAATAATGAAGCGATTACGATTTGATAATGACACAAGAGAAAAGGTCGTTGAATTAGTCTATTATCATGACGCTACTTTTGAGATGGGAAAGAAATATGTCAAGAGATGGCTTAATAAAATCGGAGAAGAACAGTTCGGAAAGCTATTAAATGTTCGTAGAGCTGATATTAAAGCACAAGCCGACATTAATCAGGAAACAAGATTACAGAAGATTGATAACATCGAATATATTTTAGAAGAAGTCTTACAGGATGATGAATGTTTTTCTCTAAAGGATTTAGCAGTTAATGGTAAGGATTTAATTACTATTGGATATAAGCCAGGAAAAGAAATTGGTGAGGTATTAAATAATCTGTTGGATTCAGTCATTAGTGGAGAATATAAAAATGAGAAAGAAAAATTATTAGAAATAGCAGAGAGGAGATTACATGGTTAAATTATTTTCACATACGGATCTTGATGGAATCGGTTGTGGTATTTTGGCAAAACTTGCATTTGGAGATGATGTAGATATTTCATATTGTGATTATGATAACATTGATTCAAGTGTCAAGGAGTTTATTGATAGTGAAACGGAATTTGATATGTGTATTATTACAGATATCAGAGTAAATGAAGATACAGCAAAAATTATTGATGACAGATTTGATAATTTTTATTTATTAGACCATCATCCAACAGCTCTAGGACTTAATAAGTATTTTTGGTGTTCTGTGACTATCGAGTATGAAGATATGAAACTTGGAACTATTAAAACTAGTGGAACAGAAATGTTTTATTATTGGTTAATCGAGAATGGTTATTTAAAAGATTCAGAGACATTGAGAAGATTTGCTGAACTTGTGAGAGATTATGACACTTGGAGATGGTCAGAACTTGGTGAAGATGGAGTTATTTGTAAGCAAGTGAACGATTTACTTTACCTGTATGGTCGAAATGATTTTATTCATTGGTGCATTTCAGAAATCCATGATGAGGTATTCCCAAGATTATATGCTAAAGATGAGGTTGTTCTAAAGATTAAGCAGGATGAAATTGATAGATATATCGAAGAGAAGAATGAAACTATGTTTACCAGTTCTATGTGTGGTAAGGTTTGTGGTTTTGTATTTGCAGATAGGTTTATTAGTGAATTAGGTAATAGACTTTGTAAAATGCATCCTGAAATTGATTTTGTGGCAATGATTGATGTTGATGGTTGTACGGTATCTTATAGAACCGTTAAAGAAGATATTGATCTTGGTAAAGATGTAGCAAGTTTATTTGGTGGTGGTGGTCATCCAAAAGCTGCTGGTTCAGAATTTGGTCAGAGTATTAAGTTAAAAGTTATTGAGAAAATCTTCGGAGAGTGAAATAGATGAAAAATGAATTTACATTATATGGGGTAATGGATAAATCAACAGGAAAATTAGTAAGTAATCTTACAAGCCCACGACATAAATATTGGGAAACAAGAAAAACTGCTGAGAATGCCGTTAGAAAATTTATGTCAGAACGTTATAACGCTAATAGGCAGCTAGAAGTTGTAGAAATTGAATGTAAGGTAAAAGTGATAAGCGAGGTGAGAGAATGAAATTAACAATTGATATTCCAAAAGGATATGAAAGAGATTTTATCACTGATAAGTTTAAAGATTTCTTTTCAAGAGTAATTGCAGATATGGACTATAGCGGTCTGTGTGGTAATTATGAAAAAGAAATTGCAGAAATGTTTTTAGAAGCATTTGATAATGCTATTGTTGGCAATGTTAATCTAAATGCAAATATTATTCCAGTCGCAAATATATCTTTTGACAAAGAAGATATACAGAAGATGATTCAAGATGAATTAGAGAAATTTCAAGTAGAGAATAATCTAATATAGAAGTAATTCTATTCACGGCTGATCAGCCAAATTTTCCAAGCAAAAGTAACAAGAAATATTTTTTCATTCGATTAGGCAGACGTGCCTATTTTCGAGTGGTTTTACAACAAAATAATATTAAAAAGAAAGGATTAAACAGTAATTCTAGGTATAAATGATTGCGCAATCTCTGTAGACTAAATGATTTTGACAGAGAATAATGAAAAAAATAATTATTGTGAGAAGAACTGGAAGTTAGTGAACTTCTGCGAGTTCGATAAATATGCTACAAAAAGCTATTGTGCCATTCATAATGTAGATGAGTCACTGAATTTAGGCGACATAACAAGAGTGGATGAAACAAAATTAAACGATTTTGATTTGATGACCTGGGGTTTTCCATGTACTGATATTTCAGTTGCCGGTAGTCAAAAAGGATTTATAGATGAAAGTGGTAATAAAACAAGAAGTGGCATGTATTACGAAGGGATAAGAATTTTAAAATATAAGCAGCCAAAGTTTTCTATTATAGAAAATGTCAAGAATTTGGTTAGTAAGAGATTTAAAAAGGAGTTTGAGACAGTTTTATCAGATTTAGATCAAGCTGGATATAATTCGTATTGGAAAGTACTTAATGCTAAGAACTATGGTGTTCCTCAAAATAGAGAGCGAGTAATAATTGTAAGCATTAGAAAAGATATTGACAATGGTAAGTTTCATTTTCATAAACCTTTTGATAGCGATATAAGATTGAAAGATTTATTGCAACCAGAATCAGAAGTAGAGAATAAGTATTATTTATCTGAAGAGTATTACCAACGATTTAAAGAGAGTCAAAAAAGTGAAAAATATCCATGTGGGAATGAATATAAGGTTCTTGGAACAACTGTTGGAACAGGCAAAGGTACAAATAGTAGACATTGGGTATATGACATTAACGAATATATATCAACAATTGATGCTACTACATACAAACAACCAAAACAGATATTAGTAAAAAGAAAGATAAATTCGTCACAAGATGGTGTAATTTTAGATCCTAATGGTATTTCGAAAACACATACAACAGGTCATAGCAATTGTCCTAAAATTGAAAAAGACGAAGTATTAAGGAAATTAACAACATTAGAATGCTTTAGATTGATGGATTTTGATGACTCTGCTTATTATGCTTGTAAGGAAGCTGGAATTAGTGATTATCAGATGTATAAACAGACAGGAAACAGTATTGTTGTTGCAGTTATTTATTACACTTTAATTGAATTGCATGCGGCTATGCCATATCTATTTGATAACTTGAGAGTGAGTAGCTTCTTTTCTGGCATTGGTGCATTTGAAGTTGCACTAAATAGACTGTATAAAGCAATTAATACGGGGAATTTACATAAAAACAAATAAAAATATATAGTACGAAATTATTACAATAAATATTATATATTGTATAAAAATCAAGACCGATTGAAAGCGGAATTTCATTGGGTTAGAAAAGAGGTAAAAATGGCAAAATTAAAGAAAATAGCTGAAATTAAGGCATATTACGGATGTGAAGCAAAAGAGGTCGTTGAAACCCTTGAAAATAAAGGGTTTTTGGTGGTCGATGATGATGAAAACGATACTGTCAATAAAATATGGCATGTGCTAAAAAATGTAGAAAACCAATGAAACATAGATTTCATAGGAAGAAAAGGAGACAACAATGGCGGTTGAATTAAAAGTAAACGTTATCAATCAATTAAAACTATTAAGGCAAAGCACGTTTAAGGACATATATTGCTTTCTTGACGAAGATGTGCAAAATGCCCAAAGAGCAAAAGCAACAGAAGTTAAAGTTACAATTGATAGATATGAAAATAAAGTGGTTATAGAGAACAATGGAAATATTTTAACAAATCCGCAAGCATTATTTTCTATTGCAGAAAGTGGTTGGGATGAGAGTGTGAGAAGTTCTGAAAATCCTTTTGGCATGGGGTTCTTTAGTAATATTACAGTCAGTAATTTAATCAATGTTCATTCTGGAAACACATATATTACATTTGATGTAGAAAAAATGATTGCAACCAGTAACACAGAAATTGAAGTTGAAGAATTAGATGATTACTATAATGGTTTCAAGCTTGTTTTGAACAATTTTGATTTTGAAACAGCAAATAGTTGGGATATTGAAGAAAGAGTAAAAATACTTGGAAAATATGTTCATGAATTGGATATTTATTATAATGGAGAATTAGTTGAAAAGAAAGATTTAACTGAAGGAGATGATAGTGAATACCAATTTTCAATAGAAGATAATGATTGTAGTGGATGGATTGCTCTTGCAGGTAACTATAGTTGGGGAGAGAATGTTAATATTTTCTATAAGGGTAGGTTAGTCTCAAAATTAGAAAACTTGCCATATTTAAAAGGAGACTTACATGTAAGTGATAAAACATTAAACCTTACTTCACCTGATAGAAAAAATATTATAAAAGATGAAAAATTGAATGCGTTTCGAGATTTGGTTAAATTGTATGTAGAAGAATATTGTAATTCCTTGTTAATGAAAGGAATTGAAGATATAAACAACTATTCATCATGTATTGGATATTATGTGAATAAAAAGAATGTAAAAAATCTTATAAAATTTATGACTTTTAAAAGTAATAATGAGGAAGATATAAAATATTTAAAAGGGGTAGCGATTGCAAGAAGAAAAGATAAAAATATTGATAGTTTCAAAGGATATGAATTGTTTTTAAGAAAAGAAGCAGCCTCACAAAATGAACAGATTGTGCAAGAAGTAACAATAATCCCTGAATTGCAGAATAGACCTAGTGAGGCAAGAGGACGTATATATCATGAAGGATCTTATTCAAGTAGAGATGGATATGTAGAAATTCCAGAAATTAAAGAGCAAGATTTGATTGAGCAGAAAGGTTCAGTAATTTTAAAAGAAAAAGAACCAGTATTTTTCATAGCCTTTAATGAAGTAGAACAGTATGAATACAAATTGAATATAGCAAAACATTATGATTTAAAAATTATTGTGAGCAGGAATGATGTTGAAACTTCAATCTTAAAAATAATGAAGGAATCAGATAATGTTTTACATATTTCTGAATTAAAGGAAGATGTCATAGTAAAGGGTTGTTTATCTAATACAGAACTCTCTGTTCAGGAAAACAGAGCAATGATGTTATTTGATATGATTAGCAGGATACTTGGATTTGATCATAATGTGTTTTCCATTGGAGATTTAATGGTAACAAAATCCATAACAATTGAAACACTTAATGTAGACGAGGAATTAGTGGAGTCTGATATTGTTGCGCTGAAAGATAGTTTAAATAAAAAGGTATATATTGACAGAAGTATTCTTAATAAGAATCACTTGAGAGAAGATATAAACGAAAACTTAGATGTCAGAGATTATCAATTTATTATGGCAAATTTTAAGCAATTAATGAAGGAAGTATCTTTGATTGCAGATATGAACGAAGATGATTGCGAAGAAAAGGTACTTAATATTTTGGGTAACTGCGCATAAGAAATTGGATTTCTTTTGGAGGTTTAAATGGGATTAATTGAAAAATATGAAAAAAGAAAACTAAGATATGAGAAGCAACTTTCTCAAATGTCAGATGATAGTGAACTATCAGAGTATGGATTTTGGGATAAAGGGTATCTGCGTGGGAAAATTGCAATATGTGATGATATTATAGACGATTTGAATAATATCTTAATTAAGTACAATGAAAAGTAATGACATCAAGTTTAAAGGAGAATAAAACAACAGGAGGTAAGCAACATGGAATATAGAGAGATTGATTTTGTTCATGGTTGGACTATTGAACGAGCCGTAAAGGAATTACATGAAAGAGCAAATGATGGTAATAAATATTGTGGTAAATTCAATGAGAATAAACTAACATCTGATATGTCTTTAGATGATGCTTATATGCTTTGCACCGGAAAAACTTTAGAGCAATTTAATAAAGAACAAGAAGAGAGTCGTCAAAGATTAATTCAAGAAGAGGAAGAACATAAAAGAAAAATTCCTGAATTATCAAAGTATTGGATAGAAGAAGGTCATAAGGTTTTATCTAAAGATAAATGGGAGATGTGGGATAAATGCGTTCCTGTTCGACTTGGTGATCTATATAGGGGAATGGAGCTTGGTCAGTGCTTAGATATTATTAAAACTGTTAAAGAAAAATCTATCCAAGACGGAATTGATGTTATGAATAATCTGCATTCTGGCATCTCATGGGGATTAATGAAGTCTATGATTAGAGAATTTTGTGATCGTGGTAATGAGTTCTTAGAACAGTTAGGAGAATAATATGGCAGGATTTGTCTCAAAACAACCAAATGGATTATATTGTAGATTTTCGACTGTCACAGATTGTCCTACGACATGGAATATGACAAGAGAAGATTATATCAATATGAAAATGCAGGAAGCAAAAGAAGACGCTGAAGATGTGTTGGATAATTATTTGAAGCCGTTTGATATGGTGATGGATATGTATTATCCAAACAATATGACAAAAGAGGAATTTGATAAATTCCTTGAAGAGACTGGATATAGTAAAGGAGAATAAATCATATGAAGAAGAAAATTTTAGTAGTTGCATTAGGCTTAACATTATGTTTTGGAATGACAGGATGTCAGTCTGTTACAAAAGATTTTGGTGGATCAACAACAATCGAGCTTGAACCAAACCAGAAACTTGAAGAGATTACATGGAAAGATGATTCATTATGGTATCTTACAAGACCTATGACAGATGACGACATTGCAGAGACACATACATTTCAACAGTCATCAAATTTTGGAGTGTTTGAGGGTACTGTAACAGTTATTGAGAAGAAGGAATAACATGATAGACAACGAATTACGTCAGCAATATAGACAAGCTGTTGATGATTTGAGAGTAGCATTTAAGAAGACTTGTTTGTACAGATTTTGCGAAGAAGTTGTAAAGAGATTAAGTAAGATTTTGAGATAGTAAAGGAGAAGAATTGAATATGAAATTTAAAGGAATTGAATTAAAGGATAATACAGAAGCGGAATTATTAATCGCAATTGAAATAGTAAATATTAGCGATGAAGACGAATTAGACGAATATGGTGAAGAACTGGAAGAAACATTATATGATGAGGTTTTTGATTATGATAACTGCGATGTTTATACTGAATTTTTAGATGGTGATCTTTTAAATGTGCGTTGTGATGATATTACATTTGATGAGAAAGGTGTTGAGCTTATTACAACAATTTACAAAGATATTATAGAAGCAAACTTAGATAATATTAATGTAATGATAGGTGTTCATGTTGATGGCGGTGAATGGTTTAAAAGAGAAGATGGTTCTGAATATAATGAAGATGTTGTTACTTTGGAAGAGTTTTTAAGTAATATTGAATATTAAAAAGTAACAGTAAAACCACGTTTCATTCGAGGAGGTGATTGAGTGGATACATCATGTGAAACTTGTAAATGTAATACCTGTAAGATGAATGAAAATGGTGGCATTTATGGTGGATGCTTTGATTGTGAAGATTGTAAAGAGCAAAATCTGTACTGTGAAGATTGTTCAATGTATGAATACGACAAATACAGATTGAGTAATTAGGAGAATAACAGTATGAATAAGAGACAGAAAGAGAAATTCATTAAAAAGAATATGACGAAACTAAGGAAGATACATCCAAATGAAGGCGATGTTGTAGTTCTTCAGTGGAATCCAGATAGTGAATATATAGATTTTGATACCATTGTTGAGTTTTATAAAGCATGGGAGAACGCAGGAACTTTTGATAAATGTGGTGCTGCTATTGTTCCATGTGATTTTAAGATTTTCAACAAGGAAGAAGCTCAGATATTTATTGATAAGTTACAGAGCATTGTAGATCGGATGGGAGAATAAATGAATATACAAACAATTGAAGGTTTAGGTTATAAAATCCTCATAACTGAGTATATCACTAAAGATGTTCAAAGAAGAACTCACAAGAAAAAGCGTATTAACAAGAAGTGGTTGAAAAGATACGGCATAAAAATTATACCAGATAACACGAAAATACTTCTAGTGAATAATACACTTATGATGACAGGAAAATGTTATGAAAAACTAAGAAAATTCGCAGATAAAGATGCTGATAGTATGGAAAAATTTTTGAAAGAAGCTACTAAGAAACAATCTCAATAAAGAAGCATTTCAAATGATTTTATCTAAGAGCGTTTCTGCTCACAATTTCCAAATAAAAGAGAGAATAATTAAATATAAGGAGGTATAAAACTTGCAGATAAGAATTGTTGGTTTTAGTGACAGATATGATGATTATAAGCTTCTTGGATACACAGAAGCAGAGAATATATCAGAAGTTTTTAAGACACTAGATTACATGAGAAAGAATGAAATTCCGCTAATAATCAACACAAACGATATGATATCATTGATACAGATGGAGAAGAATATTACATAGATAGTATTACAATGGTATTTCCAAAAGTGAGTGGTGAGATTGGAAGTTGTATTACTGTTTATGTAGAAGATGTTTAGGAGAATAAATATGTGTAACCGTTGTAATTATGACTCGCCTGACAATCGGATATATTTAGATCCACTGACGAATGAATATTATTTAGACATAGAAACTTCTGAATGGGATGAATATGATGACGGATTTGTTCATCAGCGAGAATATATTGCATATTGTCCTTGGTGTGGAAGAAAATTAGAAGAATAAAATACAAGAGGTGATTCGATGAGATGCAGAGATTGTCCTTATGGGATTGAAGATTTTACATTAAGAACAGAAATGTATAAATCTGTATATGGTGAATATCCAGATGAAGATAGAGCCAATCAATCAGAACAGTTTGTTTGGTGTGATAAAGTTGGTGGTAAAGTATATTCTTTTGGTCATTGTAGTGATTGGTATGAACAAGACGAAGAAAATTATAAGAATCATTCTAAGAAAAAGAGAATAAATAAACGTGAGAGATATTTGAAACATCAGAATCACCTCAGATATTTATATGAAACTGTTGGTGGTTATTATCCAACGCCTGTTAGATATGTGGATGAAATATGGATTAAGGGTATTGGTTATATTAAAAATCCAAAGCCATATTATCAGAGATTGTATCGTGGTAAGAAAAGTAAATATTTAAAACAGTTATCTAATAGGAAAATACGTAAATATAAAGGTGAGTTGCATAATGGCTATCAGCACATCCATAAAATTTTTGATTGGTGGAATGAATTTTGTTAGGAGAATAAATATATGAAGATAGAGTTAATCAAATTAAAATTCAATGATACTTGTGCATATAAGTATAAGCCATTTAAGTATTGTTGTGATGAAATTCAAAATGATAAAGCTATTGTATTTACAGGTGAAGATTTGGTATGTAACGATACTTTTGGATTAGTAGTAAGAGATTCAGATGACACTATAATTCCTCAATTTTGCAATTCATACACCGAAACATTTAACTCTTGGGGTGATGAGTATGAGCAGACAGACAATTATCCAATTCAGTTCTGTCCTCATTGCGGAGAGAAGATTGAAATTTCAGTCGTAGAAGAGATTGATGTATCTGATAAATATGAAGAATTAACTAAGCAGCGTGATGAATTATGGAAGAAGTGTCGGAGAACAGATAGCAAAAAGAAAGAATCTGAGCTAAGAGAGCAAGTCAGAAAGCTGGATGACCAGATTAACGGTTTTTATTGGTTAGATGAGTGGAAAGGAGAATATTAAAATGGAAAACAGATTATTATGGGAAAATGACGTAATTAAAGCAATTAGAAATCATACCAATATCATTGGACAGTTAGAGGATGATATAACTCATGTTCTTGATGATGTGCAATCAGTAACAATAGTTGGCTCAAAACAAGCATTAGATAACTTACAAGTAGAGTATAAGCAAGTACAGAAACAGAAGCGAGTTGAACTATTCGAGAATAAAGATGTCGTTTTAGAGCAGAGAGGAAATAAATATTACTTATCTCTGTACGATAAGAAGGGAAATTTCCAGAGAGAAGTCACTATTTAGGTCAAGGATAATTACAAGGTTGGACTTGGAAATTGTAAGTAAATTCAGGATTCCTTTGACTTTAAGTAACTTCACAGTAAAGCAACATATCATTTGAAAAATAAAAATTATAAAGGAGAATATTAAACATGGAAACAATTTTAAAATTATTAGCAGAGAACCCAGAAAGTTTAGGAGAGGTAGTAAAGACATATATTACAAAATATAAAAAGCCTGTATATGATGTTCTGAAGGAACTCATGATTATTGCAAAGGATTATTCTGAGAATACTGAGTATCCTGCAATTCAGGCTAGAACTAAGAAGAATATGTTTGATGCATATGTAAGTGTTGGTTTTACAGAGGATCAGGCATTAGCACTTATGATTAACGACAATATTCAGCTTATGAAGAATATTCAGAAGTCAGTTAATAATACTTCTGTAAAGAAGAGCAAGTAGTGGTTTCGCAGTAAACCAATCTTTCTTGTGAAAATTTTTAATCATATCTAAGCCATTCGGCTATGGGAATCCCGACAAATAAGAGAATATTACAGTGTAACTAATAAAAATATTACATATAAAGGAGATTTTTAAATGAAGAACACAAATTGGAAAGTGCCAGTAATTATTGGCGTAGGAGTATTAGCAGTTATTTTGATGATTGTATTTGGTGTACAGAGTTCACAGAATAAGGCTATTGCACTTGAGGAGCAGGTAAACACAGCATCATCAGATATTAAGGTACAGGAAAAGCGAAGAGTTGACCTTGTATATAACCTTGCTGATTGCGTAAAACAGTATGACAAACATGAAGCTGATACATTAACAGCAGTTGCAGATGGTCGTGGATCAACAGGAGATATTGAGAATGTAACAACAGCTATTACAGCAGTTGCAGAAGCATATCCTGAATTGAAGTCCAATGAGAACTACAAGACTCTTATGAATGAGTTATCTATGACAGAGAATATGATTGCAGAGTATCGCAGCAATTACAATAAGCAGATTAAGGAATACAAGAGATATATAAGAAAGTTCCCTACAAAACAGTTTCTTGGATTACTTGGATATGAAGTGCAGGAATATGAGTATCTGGATTACAATGCACCAGTTGATGCTCCACAGTCGTTGTTCAAAGAGGATTAGTATATGAAATATGGTTTTGATTTTGGCAATTTTGAAATAACAAAACGTGAAATCTTGGCTAGTATTTCTATCATTGCAGTTATGATTCTGTTTGGTATTCTGATTTCTTCTAAGATTTCAGAATATCAAATGGATAAAAATGAAATTTATAACAAAGCTGTTAAGATAGAAAGTCAAGAAATGTTCCAATATGGAATGGATACAAATGTTGGTAATGCGTTTGTATATGGTGATTTGAAAGCAGTTGATACAGTTACATATCCTGAAATTGGTGGAGAATATATGTATGTAGAAAAAGTCAAAGAGCGATACACAATGCATACAAGACAAGTAGCTCATACAAGAACTGTTAATGGCAAATCACAAACTTATTATACAACAGAAACATATTGGACTTGGGATAGAGTCGGGAGTGAAGATATTAAGTGTAAAGAAATATCATTTTGTGGAGTAAATTTCACAAGTAATAAAATTGATTTACCTGGTACTGATTATATTGACACTATCAAGGAATCAAGTAATGTGAGATATAAGTATTATGGTGTTGGAACTGAATATAAAGGAACAATTTTTACAGATTTAAGAGATAAAACTATTCCAGATAATACATCCTTTTATAATAATTCAACTATTGATGAGACGATAGAAAGGCTAGAATCTGATTTTCCAATTATTATTTTCTGGATCTTTTGGGTTATTTTAATCGGTGGAATAGTGTTTGGTTTCTATTATTTAGATAATAGATGGTTGGATTAGGATTTTTTCAAGTGAGGTTAGAGGATAAATGGACAAAAAAAATTAAAAATAAATTAATTGAATGGGTAAAGAACAATTATAGTCCAAAGGCATGTGGATATACAGAAATGAGATCTTCTGGAAATGAATCCGATGTATTTTGTGACGGATATGATTGTGGCATATCAAACGCTGCATATGAAATTGGTTGTATTCTTGGTATGAAATTAAAAGAACCTGAAGAGCAGGACTATGGCTTCTAAAATTTAAATGAAATTTTTCTTTCCCTTGGACAGATTGGAGGTGTGAAATGAAAAAGTATTATAGACAAGTAATCGCATTTCTTTTGGTATGGTTTTGTAGTGGTATAACGATGTATTCATATCAAGTAGAAAATAAAATACTTGGAATTACTTTTACATTTTTAAGTTTTTTATATTGGTTCATTATAGATAAAGATGATTAGGAGAATAAGTACATGACACAATTACCAAAAACAAGTTGTAGTATTCCGATGCCAGAAGTTATAGCTATTCGTGACACTAGAATTATTGCAAAAATTAAGTTATGTGGTGGTGCTGTAACGATTAATGTTAATGAAACAATGGCATGGAAAAAACCAACTGATGAGCAGATTAAAAATTTACACGATTTATTCTGTATTGATGTTGAAATATTAGACAGGGGAGAATAACATTATGAAAGCATATTTAGTAGAGCGACCTGCAAGTGGTTGGTGTCAAGATTATGCAATGGTAATTATCGCACAAGATGAAAGACACGCTGAAAGAAAAGCAAGAGTAAGTTCAGATGACTTCAAGAAGTGTCAAGAGATTACCATTACAGAAATTGATATGAATGAAGAACAGTGTGTTTTGACAGCAAATACAGGTGCATAGGAGGATAGTAACATGAGAACAGAGAATATAGAAGTAACATTTAAAATTCCAATTCCAGTTGATAAACCTGATTTGAACGGTGTCATATATTCCAAAGAAGCAATTAGAAATGCTTATAAAAATGTAAAGGATGTTCCGATTGAAATGTCATGTAGTGATGGTCAGTTTCTTCCTATTGGAGTAGCACAGGAAGTTGAGTTAATTGAAGACGAAGATGGTATGTATATTACAGGCGTTGGTCTTGTTTGGCATGGTGGTACAGAAGAAAGTGTTGAAATTAAGGATAGTAAGGTAACTAGCTTTAAAGTGAATGGCATTGGAATTGTAAAAGAGTAGGAGATAAAGATATGGATAATTTAACACACAGAGAAGAAGTAAATCTTTATGAAGCAATTCAAAAATCGTTTCCTAAAATTCTAATCAAAGATCTTACAGAGCATGAAAGAATTTGTCCTGTATGTAATGGTCTTGGAATGAGAATTGAAGACAATGTTTATGGGATTAAAGGTGACAACTCTGAAGCTGGTAGAAAATACCATTTTCCATATAAGCATCAAGCACTTTCGTTTTGTCAGAGTTGTTATAACGGAGTGCAGCGATTGTGTCCTTATTGCGGAGAGCCTTATAAAAATCAGGCTTATTTACATTGCGACTGTGAAGGACAGAAGAAAGTTGACGAAGAAGAGAGAATAAAGAAGTGGAATGATAAAGTATCTAAAGCAGTTCCAGTTGATGAAAAAGATGTAAGCACAATGCTTTACTGTGAGGAATTTGACGAGTATTACGCCACTGTTGATGATTTCTTTGATGATTATGCATGTAATCATGAAGAAGATAGTGAAGAAGATAGCGATGAAAGACCCGTAAGATTATGGGTAACTTCTGTTGAGACGATTTCTATTGATGCAACCAATGTCATTGAAAATGCTTGTAGCGATTTACATGAAAATGCATATGAACGGTGTGATGAGGGTTCTTTACAGAAATTATTGGATGATTGGTGTAAGGAACAGACAGGAACAACTACATATTATCCTTGTTTTAAGCAGTATGTAGAGATCGATTGGAGTAAATATTCAGAGGAATAACAGAAAATAAATATCTGTGAGGTGATGAAGTGAAATATATAGAACGAAAAAATTATAACAAGGTGATAACAGTTAAACTTGTAATTCCAGGTGGTTGTAATGCGAAATGTCCGTTTTGTTACAATAAAGACAAAGATATGTCGTGTGATAAACAACAGTTTTTAGATAATTTCATCGAATCACTTGATGATATTATAACAAGAATAGGTGGTAAAAATCCTATATCAGTTGATATAACTGGCGGTGAACCTACTTTAGATCCTGAATATTTATCAAAAATATTTATCAAACTGAAAGAGTTCAATATTAAATCAAAGGTTCTTAGAGTAACTATGACAACAAATGGTTCTCATCTAAAAGAAGTAATCCCATATATGAAAGATGTTGTTGATTATGTAAATATTTCAATTCACGATTGGCAACCAATAAGGAGAGAAGAAATACTTGGATTTTGTTTCAATAGAATTGACTACAAGGATATGATTCAGCAGCTCAACGATATTGGAATTACAGTATCAGCATGTGCAGTTATATTTAAGAAAATTCCAAACTTTGTAAAGTGGAGAGATTTCTTCATTGATTGGGCGAAAGATGTAGGGTTTATTGCAGTAAGATTTAGATGTGATGTTTTCTGGAATGATGCTGATGTGTTTGATTCCTATTTAACAGAGTCAATGAGTGAGACTGATAAATTTGATGTTATAGATTATGAAAACACAACGGATTCTCATTGGTGTAGACTTCGCAGAAAAGATAAGATGAGAGTATTTTTCTTGCATGGTGTTTTAGACACCTCAATCAAGACAAAAGGTATTGAATATGTAATAGATACTGATGGTCGCTGTTATTGTGATTATTACAGAAGGACAAAAGTAGAAGATTATCAATATGAAGTTGGAAAGATTTATGATGCAGTGAGTGATTAAATAGAGAATAAATATTTGTGAGGTAGTATTTAAAATGGGTTATTGTTTTAATTTATATACACCAGATATGAAAGAACAGGATAGTGGAAAATTTGTAGCTTGTGAGAGATTGTTGTTTTCTAATAATGTACCATTTACTGTTAATACAATTGGATATTACGAACAGTATATTGGTGGAAAATATTTGGATATTTATAACAGTGTTTGTATTTTAAACGAAAGTCAATGTGAAATTGCAGATGAATATACAGGAACGACATTCTTTACAGATTTTATTAAAAAACATGACTGTAATGGAATGTTCATACAGATAACATGAAAAAAGATTCATTTCTTTAGGAAGTTTTAACAGATAGGAGTGATATAAACGAGAGTATATAAAGATAAACAGTATCTCATTTTTGATTATGAAGATGGACGTACTGTAAAATATGATTTCGCAACAAAGACTGCTATTGGAATTAAGGGTAAGCCAGTAAAGAACTTATGTAGTCAGTTAAGTGGATTTACCTTAAATGAGTTATTTGATTGTTGTGATGATGAGAAATATGCAAAGTTTTTACGATTTATTAGAAATTCAGAAACATACTCATATTCAATAAGTAACATAGGAACAATTCTTGATAGAGTTCCAAGATATGATAGATTTGAACAAATCTTCTCAGCAGGATTTGATGACATTATCAAAGATGGTTATCGGTTTAAATATTCTATAAATGAGATTCCAAAATCTCTAATCAAATTATGTCGTAAATATCCCATTAAATTATCCAACAATACTGTTAAGTATTATAAAGAAAACCAAGATGCTCATTACATAGCATACAATCTTGATTATCTTAGTTTATCTCTTAATGACATTTACACTGTTTGGAACACAGAGATATATTGTAGGGTGAATGATATTTATACTTATTATTCATTTTTCAATAAATTAGTAAATGAATATGACTACAATGCCAAAGATTTATGGCTGTATTTGGATAGAATTAAGACATTTGAGGCAGTTGAAGATATGAGTTTCTTGATTCGTGAATTGTGCGATTATGCTAATATGATGAATCAACTTAGTTCAAAATATGATAAATATCCACGACATTTCCTTACTACACATAAGATTGCCTGTAGAAATTACAATCGAATGAAGAAAGAGTTCTCAGAAGAATTATTTAAAAAGAGAATAAATAAGCAGTATGAATGCTCTTTTGGTGATTACATATTCATTTATCCAGATTCTACACAGGATATAAAGGATGAGGCGACTATGCAAAACAACTGCGTAGCTTCATACATAGATAAGGTTATTGACGGTGAGTGCCACATTCTTTTCTTGAGAAAGAGGAACAAACCAGACGAGAGTTTGGTAACGATTGAAGTAAGAAATAATCATATCGTACAGGCTAGACGAAGATTTAATGATGATGTAACAGCAGAGGATCAGAAAGCTATTGATGCATTTAATAAAAAGTTTGCGAATAAGGAGGATAAAGCAGCATGATTAAAGGTGATAAAATTAAACTCGTTCATAAGATGGGCGTGTTTGATAACATTGGTGAGATTTGTGAAGTAACTGATATTCAGGAAGGTGGAGTAATTTGCTTTAAGTTTGGTGGTTGCCATCTTGGTTGTATGTCATATGACGAGTACGAGAAGTATTTTGAGAAAGTTGAGATATCTACAAAGAGGACTTGGAGTAAATGGTACTTAAATGAAATTAGGTTTACAGATATTAATGGCAAAGATGTAAGATGTAACTATCTTTATCGAACTAATGGGAAGAAAGTTCAGGTTAGAAGTGGATCATTTAAAGCAGAAGCTACCTGTTGTAAAGATGATGAATTTGAAATTGAAAAAGGTTTGAATCTTGCTAAGAAACGTCTGGTCGTAAAATACCTTGATAACCAGGTTAAGTCGATTGCAAAGGCGATGTAAGAGGAGAATAAATATATGAAAGTATTTGATAAAATTTTTGATGCAATTAGCAGTCTTAATAACAACATTATACATTTAATTGATTGCTATAAGAGAGAACATGATGATGTGATTGGAACATATAACAGCTACAGAGATATTATTCAGGAACAGGATAGAATCATACAGTCGTTACTGAAATCACAGACAACCAATAAAGATATGGAATGTATGGTGTTTGTTCCATATAGAGGTAAGCCAGTTGTAATTAAAAATGGCGAAGTAGTCAGTACAGATAATATGACTTCATTTGATGTTGATTGGGCTTACGATAGACGAACTGATGTAACTGTGAGAGGAGAATAAATATATGGTTGGTAAAGAATTATGCAAAGTACAGTTCATGAAAGCTTTTGAAGATAGTTGTTATGATCTTGAACAGAAAAACATTATCTTAGATTCAATCAGGGTAGCAACATTAGATGATGATAAGCATTTTAAAAAAATTATCCCATTTGATATTCAAGTAGCAGGTGAAAATGGATTTCGTATTAGACCATGTTTTTCAAAAGGAAAGTTTCTTGTAATGTATGAATGTATGATGAAAGCATATAAGGTTACAATTCCAGCTAATGCGTTTCCTTATCATATGAATGAGAATGGAGATTTTGAAATCTGCATTCCGAGTGAAGAGAATAAATAAGTAGGAATTATCGGTTTACTTGGGAGGTGAAATAAATGAGTTGTAAATATCCAGTCAATAGTAGAAGTTATAAGTTTTGTTTAGGCTGTAGCGATATAGGTTGTTGTGAAGATGCAGTTACTTCTAATATACCTATGCCAGAAGTTCAGCCACCAAAGAATGTTATTCCGTCTGCATCAGAAGCAAATAAGATGACAAATAACGCAATTGATAACCGCACTACGCAACAATTAGCAGAATTATCTAAATTAATTAGAGATGCGATTGCAGATGGCAAATTTTCAATCAGTGAAGATGGTTGTTTAAAACCTGAAACACGGACGAAATTAGAGGGACTTGGTTATAAAGTCGAGACTGGCACTCGGTACAATGAGCCATATTACAGTATTAGTTGGAGAAAAACAAAGTAAATTTCGATTTCTTGGGAACAAAATAAGAGAATATAAAGGAGGAACACATGAGAAAGAAAATTGTAACAGCAATTTTAGTTGCTGCGTTAGCAGTAGGAAGTTTGTCAGGATGTGCATTATTAGATAACGAAGTAAATGAACTAAATGGTTCAATCACAGGTAATACATATAATGCTTCGTTTTATTCTAATGAAGGTGAAAAGTTCATGGACATGAGTGGTCAGAAAATTGATCTTGCATCCAACATTGTCAAAGAACAGTCGTATAGTTCCGATGGTGGATGGGGATATACACAGACATTATCTAGTGTAGTGACAGTTACCATTGATGGTAAAGAGGTAGAGAGTTGTGGAAGTACAATGATTTTTTCCGAGAAAGGATTAAATCCAGAAGTAGATTTTAAAAGTCCAGAAGTTATCAATAGTACAACAGATGGCAGTTTGGGAGACAATGTAATAATTGCAAGTGTTGTGAATAAATATAAGAATTACTTTGGTAAATCAAGAGTAGTTGTCATTCAGTCTCAGTTAGGCGATCCGATTTGTGCTTATTCAGGTGATGAAGTGTATTGGCAGGTATGTCAAGATTTACCTAAGACTACAAAACTTATGATTGACGGTAAAGCATTATATATTCACAGAGCAAACTTTCAGATTATTGATAAAAGCTTATTAAATTAAAACGAATGGAGAAAATACATATGAGTAATTTGAAGGAAAAATTAACAAAAGGTGGAGTAACAGCAGTTATTGTCATTACAATTTTAGCTGTATGCTATGGACTTAGTTGGATTGTTACATGTGGAATAATCAAGCTTATTACAATGTGCTTTGGTTTGACATTTAAATGGTCTATTGCAACTGGTATTTGGCTGATTATCTGCATTTTAAGGTCAGTTTTCAATGTAACAGTGAAGAAATAGAGTCGAATGAAACTGACATTTCTTGGTTGTGGAGGTAAAAGAATATGAGATTTGAAAAAGAGACAGAGAATAAAATTAGAGAAGCATTTCGTCAGGAAGATTTTCAGAACTTTATGTTTGAGGCAGTTTTTGGTGAATCAAAAGACGAAGATAATGAATTATATAAAAATGTATACAAATTTGAACTTGAAGAGGTGGAAGATAGATTGGTCTATTTAGTAAAATCTCATATTCATCACAATGTTCCTATCAATAGAAATGCTATTGTAACTTTTATTATTGAAAATATAGCAGAAGATCTTGGTGGTGATGATTTGGATTGTAAAAATATTAAGTTCTTTGCTTTCTGTAACCATCTCTACTACATAATTTTTGATATTGTTACTAAGCCATATTTTATGAAAGATGTAATGGATAAGGACAAAAGACAGAATTGAAATAAAACAGAGAATATATAGTTGGAGGTGAGAAATAAATGAACTTACAGGAAAATGTAAATAAGTCACTAATGCTATCAAAGGTGGAACAGATACATGATTTTAAAGGTTGGAGTCATAAACTTCCTGCTTTTCACTTTGATAAAGAATGGGATGTAAAAATTATTCCACCATTTGCAGGTGCGATTATCAGATTTGTAATTGATTATAATGGAAAGCATGTGTCGGTATATTTTGATGCGTATTCAGAACTTGGATGGATGTATGATGAAGATGAGCAGCCAATTCCATATTTTGAATATTATGATGGTGAAGATACTCATAGATATTATCTTGATGAGTCAGAACAGATGATGACTGATATTAGAAATTTCTTAAACAATTAGTCTTAGCAATTCAGCTAACAATTTTCAAAAAATAAGAGAATAAAAGTAAGAGGTGAGAAATTATAGAATACGATTTTGAAGGAAAAGAAAATGCTATCACGGCAGAACATTTAAGAAATGGTCAAACTTGTAAAGTGGTTGGATTTGGTCAGTCAATGACACCAATACTTAAATCAGGTCAACCAGTAATTTGTAAGCCTGTGACAGAAGATACAGAGTTAAAAAAGAATGATATTGTACTCTGTAAGGTTAAAGGTAATTATTATTTACATAAAATTTCAGCAATTAAAAATGGTGTCAGTTACCAGATTTCAAATAATCATGGTCATATCAATGGCACAATTACAAGAAGCAATATCTTTGGTGTTGTTGTTGAAATCCTTTAAGACTCATTTGAGTTACAATTTCCAATAAAAATGAAAATCGAATAGAGAATAAGTAAGTGAAAGGAGTTCAGTGGAAATCACTGTTTCCTGTGGATTTCGAGGAGGTGAGAAAGATAGAGAATCTTATAAACTTATCAGATATTATTCTTGATAAATTAGAGAATATACATATAGATGCAAAAGGTACTATTAAAGACAAATCAGAAAGTACAAATATCGGAATTGATATTTCAAATTTAAATGATGCAAAGATAGAAATTACTTGTTGGGATGAATGGAATTCTATAACTGGAAAAATTGAGCATAAGAAAAAGGCAACAATTAGTTTTACAGATTATGAAATGGACTATAAATTCCAAGATAAAAACAAAACTAATATATTAGAATGTTTATGGAAAGCAAGTAAAAAGTAATTAAAATATCTAATCAGTCTTGAACAATTCAGTTCAAAAAATTCCAAAACAAGATGTCTCGAAAATTATATAAAAATCGAGACAAAGCAAGAGAACAAATAAATGCGGAAAACATTTGTGAGGGTGGAAGAACAGCATACCCTTGGGTTTTTATACTCAAAAATCACTGTTGAAGATAGATTTTTACATAAATTTATTTTCTGTGTTCCGTCCTTTTTGGGCGTTTAGATAGATTGTTTTATTAACAATATTTACATAAATTTTTAAATTTTAAGGAGGATAAGTAATTTTGGCAAAGACAAAGGAAAGAAAGGCATTAAAAAAAGGTAAGGCAACATTCAATCTTATTGGTCGTGTAAAAGTAACAGATAAGACATTCAATCTTGACAATAGTTATGATTCTGGTTGGACAGATAATAGTATGTATGTAGGTGTTGATTGTGGAAACGGCAACACAGTATATGCAGAGATGAGAAGTGGTTTCTTCCCTGATAAGGATAATGTAATTCGTGCTTACAGTAAGGATGAGAAGGACGATGCAGGAAAGAGTAAGTCAGTAGAGATTGCGTGGGAGGATCGTCTTGATGAATCCCTGTATGATAGCATTTCAGATTCTTCATTCTTAACAGTTGGTGTTGAGAAAGATGTAAAGGATAAGACTGTATATAAGAAGTTCCTCACAGCTTATGATGCAGTAGAGTATCTGAATGAGCATCTTGAGGACGGAATGATTGTAAATGTAAAGGGTACAATCGGTTACAGTGAGTATGAAGGCAATGTTTCTACAAAGAAAGAGATTACATCTATTGTACTTTCAAAAATTGACGATGAGGCAGATTTCAAGGCTACATTCTCACAGACAATTCTTGTTGATTCAAAGAGCATCGGAAAGAAAAATGATGATAAGGGTACTATAGAATTGGCGGCATATGTTGTTGACTATGTTGGAAAACCTAAGATTGACGGAGAGAAGATTGAAGTTAAGAAGAATGTTACATACCCTAAGACATTTGAAATTGCTATCAATGAGAATCCAGAGATTACAGCTAAGATGCTTCAGAGATTTTTCAAACCTAAGAAGGGTAAAATTACTGAGATTACAGTTACAGGTAATTTAGTAGAGGGTGGATCTACTGTAAATATTACAGAAGATGATATTCCTGATGATATTAAAGAACTTATTGAAATGGGACTGTATTCAGAAGAGGAAGCAGAGAAGAAGATTGCAGTAGGTAATGGCAATCGTGAGAGAAGAATGATTATTGTAAAGCCTGACATTACATATGTGGGAACTGGTGACGATAGAAAGCCTACTGTAGCATTTGAAGATGGTAAATATGATGAGGATGATCTTTATTTCTATGAGCAGGCATTACTTGATGCTGGTGCAGAACCAAGTTCAGATAATGATACAGATTCAGAGAGTGAGGAAACTTCATCAGAAGATGATGACCTTCTTGCAATGCTTGAAGGTATGAACTAAAAAAATACGCTTGCCCTGTTTAATACAGGGTGAGCATTTTATCAAAAGAATATATACATTTTAGGAGGACAAAAAATTGGCATTTAGAAAAGCAAGAGAAGCAAAGATTGGTGGAAAATTTTTAGCATATGGTTATGAGGGTTCTGGTAAGTCATGGTTTGCTCTTACATTCCCAAAGGTTGCATGTATCGACTCAGAGACAGGTATTGCTCACTATGAAGGTAAGGATATTACATTAGCAAATGGTAAGACTTACAACAATCTTATTTTAGTAGACGACACATCAGATCTTGATGATTTAGAGGATGATATTGACGAAGCAGTAGATTCGGATGAGATTCAGACACTTGATATCGACTCAGAGACTAAGTTTTATGCAACAATGCAGGTTGGAGCTACAGAAGTTGAAGAGAAGAAAGCTCGTAGAAAGGGTGGAGATGTTGACGATACAGTAGTTTCTCAGAGACAGTGGGGACGTATCAAGATTATTAACATGAAGCTTCAGCAGGCTAAGATTGATCTCTCTGCAAAGGGTAAGCATGTTGTATCAGTTGCACAGGCAACAGAAGTGTATGAAGGAACAGGCGACAACCGTAAGTTAGTTGGCATTAAACCTGATATGCATAAGTCAGTTAAATTTGATTATGATACAATCCTTGAGTTCTATAAGGAAGAGAATGGTGAGGATGTTCGTTATTTTGCAAAGGTCAAGAAGGACAGAACAAATGTAACTAAGGTTGGACAGATTATTGAGAATCCATCTTATGATATTTGGAAGGATTATTTTGAATCAATGCATGATCTTGAGACAAATGAGACATCATACAAGAATGACTTAAAGACTTCTACAGATTCTATGGTTGACAAAGCTGAGAAAGCAGAAGAGTTGGCTGCTGAATTTAAAGATGTATTAAAGTCGCTCAAGGATAATAAAGATGCTTTGCTCAAAGTAAACAAGCAGATGAAGGATAAGGATGTTTCATTAAAGAATCTTGAAATGCAGTCACCAGATACTCTTACAGAGTTAATTGATTTTGCCAAGTTACAGTTAGCCTAATTAAAATTATGCTCCGACAGGTTAATTGCCTGTTGGAGTTTTTAAGAAAGGATGATTTGGTAAATGAGAAATGTAAAAAAGAAAGATAACGAGCAGTGGATTGAACTATGTGAGTATGTAAAGAAAGAAATTCTTGAATACGATGATAATATGAAATTTCCACAGTATCTCGCATTAAAGCTACAAGGTATTAAACGTGGCGAACATATAGCGAATAATAATCATGAAGCAAAAGCTAATTATGATGATTACACAATTTTATGTACTTTTAAGTTATGTAAGAGAAAAATTGTTACATATTTACATGAAAATGAAAAGAAAATCAAAGATGAAAAACATAAAATCAATCTTATTATGAAAATGATTGAACCTGAAATCAACGATGTATATTTGAGATTGCAGAGAGCAGAAAAAGCAAAAACAAAAGCTGAAAATGTAGAATATGAAAATCAGAACCATGATAGTGCAAGCTATGTGAAAAAGACGAAAGAAACAAGCGATAGAATGAAAAAACTTTTCTGAGGAGGTATTAATTGGCTACTACAAAAACAGAGAATAAAAAATTAACGCCTTATCAAGAAGAAGTATTAAAAGCAGCAAAGCAAATCAAAGAATATAAAGTAATAGCAGAGGCTAATATAGTAGCGATTCTATATAAACAGCCTGAATTATTTTTTGATTATACACTGGAATTAGAAGATTTTAGTGAAAATACGTGGCGTGTTTATTGGCAAATCGCTAGTGATTTACTGGTTGTTGAGAAAAAGTCTGTTTTAGATGATATGACTGTTGGTTTATATCTTGAAAAACATCCAAAACTAAAGAAGGAATATGACGACTACGGTGGTTATGAGACAATTGACAAAGCAAAAGAATATGTCAATGTCAGTAATATGGATGGGTATGTAAAAGAGCTTTACAAATGGAAAACTGTCCTGGTTATGTTAAAAAACAACTTCCCTGTATGCAATCGTATTAATGAATTTTGTGATATGTCATTGGATGAAATTTATGAAGAATATGAAGCAATGATAAATCACATTTTTGTAAATGCTGCAAGAGACGTTGAATCCTACAATGCTTGCGAAGGAATCAATCAGTTTATTGACGATTTGAATTCTGGCAAAAGCGTTGGATTGCCATTACATAATTGTGACATTCTCAATAAGGAAATAGGTGGATTCAATTGTGATGGGAATATTTATGGTCTTGGTGCTAACTCAGGTGTTGGTAAATCTACAACTGCTATGAATTATATTATTCCATCAATTCTTCATTATGATGAAAAGGTTGTATTTTTTATCAATGAGGAAGATCAGACAAAAGTTCAAAGAGAATTAGTTATATGGGTTGCTAATAATGTCTTTAAATTCGATTTACCAAAGTACAAATTGCGTGATGGTAAATTTGACGAAGAAACAATGGGACAGCTCAGAAAAGTTGCTGAATGGATTGAAGACAAAAAAGAGAAACAAAATATTACAATAGTTCCTCTTGAGAGATATTCAGTAAATATTGTAATTAAATTGATAAAAAAATATGCAAGTCTAGGTGTTAGATATTTTGTTCTTGATACTTTAAAAGAAAGTTTTGATGCAAAGACTGATGAGATATATAAGTCGATGACACGAGATATGGTTAAACTATATGACGTTGTAAAGCCAACAGCAAAAAATGTTGGGCTATTCGTAACTTATCAGCTTGGTAAGGCTAGTATCAAAATGAGATATTTAACAAATAATGAAATTGGTCTTGGTAAAAGTATTGTAGATGTTATGAGTGTAAATCTGATGATCCGTAGACCTTTTGAAGATGAATTCGAGGGTGGCAAACATGAGATTGTGGGTTATAGATTTGATGGAGTTAATGGTAAAAGTAAAATTCCATTTAAGTTAAAACCAGATAAACATTATATGATTACTTTTATTCCTAAAAATAGGTTTGGTCAAACCGATGCTTTCCAAATTATAAGTGAATTTGATTTTAGTACAAATACAAATAAAGATCTTGGTATTTGCAATATTGTACAGGATTGGTGATTAATATGGCATGGAGCGTTTATATACATATTACACCAAACAACAAATATTATGTTGGAATTACAAGTAAAGAACCTTGTGAAAGATGGAGAAATGGATTTGGATATTATTCTCAGAAATATTTCTATAATGCAATTCAGAAATATGGATGGGATAACATCTATCATGAAATTGTTGCAAGTAATTTAACAAAAGAAGAAGCTAATAATTTTGAAAAGTTATTGATACAAAAATTGAAATCTAACAATAGAGAATTTGGATACAATATTACAATTGGTGGCGATGGTGTTGCAGGTGTAAAGCATACGAAAGAATGGTGTGAACAACATTCGAAAGACATTCAAGGAGAGAATAACCCTATGTATGGTAAAAAACATACAGAAGAAACATTACAGAAAATTAGTGCTTCAAGGGCAGGAAAATGCGTAGGAAAAGATAATCCTTTTTATGGGAAACATCATACACAAGAAAGCATTAAAAAACTTCTTGATAGTAGAAGTTGGTATAAACCATCAATGGATTCAATAATAAAAACAGCGGAAAAGAATAAGAAACCTATTATTCAAATCAATAAAGATACAAATGAAATTATAAAAATATTCCCATCAACAAAAGATGCAGCAATAGAACTTGGCTTGGATCGTGGAAGTATTACTAAGTGTTGTCAACATAAAAGAAAGACTGTTGGTGGTTATATATGGGAATATAAGAAGAATGTTTCATAATTTTGTGATGGAGGCGGTGAGCGTGTATTAATGCAGATGAACTAAAAGAATACATTATAGAGAATAATTGTATAGAACAGATTTTATTATCGTTGGAATGTCATGGACTACACGAATATCCTACTGAATGGAGAGCCGCCTTACCACAAGGCAATAATAAAACTGCTATATGTGTAAAGAAAGATACATTATCAGTGGCGATTAGAAGTTCGGAAGAAAATAGGCGTGGAGATATTTTTACATTGGTTATGACAATAAAGGGTATATCTTTTGGGAAAGCTAATAAATATCTCCACAATATTTTAGGTTTGAAATATTCATATAGCAAGAGTGACAACAAAGATAATAAGAAAGATCCATTAGCAATCTTCAAAAAGGTGAAACGCCAAAGATACACAATTGATAAAGATGTTCCAGTGTATGATGATTCATGTATGAAAGAATATACTGATTTACCATATATTGATTGGGTTCGTGAAGGCGTTATGCCTTTTGCATGTAAAAGATTTAACATTGGATATTCATATGATAGAAAACGAATTGTTATTCCTGAACGAAAGTGGGATGGAGATGACAATGAATATATAGGTATCAGTGGGAGAACTACTGTACCGAATTATGAGATGTTTGATATTCCGAAGTTTTTTAAATTATCAAAAACATATCCAAAAGGAATAAATGTATATGGGTTAAATGAGAATTATCAAACAATTCAAGAGGCTGGTTATGCAGTCGTTTTGGAAGCGCAGAAATCGGTGCTTAAAAGGTATTCACGAAAAGATGGTACGGCTGTTGCAATAGGAAATTGTGAGCTTACAGAAGAACAAGTTAGGATACTGATTAGTTTAAATGTAGAAATTGTAGTGGCTTTAGATGAAGGAATTGATATAAACCATATTAGGCAGGAATGTGATAAATTTTATCCTATTAGAAAAGTAAGTTACATATATGATCGTTGGGATTTGATTAAGAAAGGTAGCAAAGACAGTCCTGCTGATATGCCAAATAAAGTATACAACTTCCTTCTCAAGCATCGTGTTTTATATGATGAGTCAGAAAGGAGAAAGTTAAGAGATTGGCAAGAAAGACAAGTAAAGAATTAACAGAAATTTGTAACAAATTTGGTGTTGATACATTATGGTCATGGTCAAGGTATCATTGTTACAAACAAGATAGATGGGAATATTTTTTGAAATACATCCTACACAAGAAAGAAGATAGAACAAATAGTATTTATTGTGTATCTGGTGGTAATGTACATGATATTATTGAGCAGCTATATACTGGCAAAATTAAATATGAGGATATGCCAGATTTATATGAAGATAGCTTATTTACAATGAATTGTGCAGAACTCAAATACAATCGCAGTGATTCTGATAAAAATGATGCAATAGCAAATAGATATGAAAATTGCATTAGACATTTCTTTAAAAATCATAATCTGATTACTTTTCCACATAAAGTTGAGCATTTTATTACGATTAAAATTTCTGATGATATTTATATGCAAGGATATATTGATATGCTTTATGTCGAGTCATATAAAGACGAAAATGGCAATGAGAAAAAACGTGTACATATTGTAGATTGGAAGACATCTACACGTTATCAAGGCGCAAAAATTGACGCTGAATGTGGTCAGTTGGTTATTTATGCTGAAGGTATTAGACAAGCATTAAATATTCCATTGGAAGATATTGTATGCGAATGGAATTTCTTAAAATATGTCACAGTTACTATTGAACAGAAAAATGGTAAGAAAAAAGATAGATATATAGAAAGAAATTCTATAGGGGGAAGCCTTATTAATACGGCAAAGATGTGGCTGAAAAATTTCGGATATGAAGATGATATTGATAAATATGTTGATGAGATGGTGTTAAACAACAATATTGATTGCTTACCAGATGAGGTTAGAGAAAAATTTGAAATCCATGATTGTTATGTACAAGTACCTCTAACAGAAGAAAAGATTAACGATTTAAAAGAAGACATTATCAATACAGTCGAAGAAATTAATTCTAAAGAGAGAGAATATAAGAATAGTGAAGATGAAAATGTCTTTTGGCAAGAAGTGACAAATGCCGATGAATTTAGATTAGCAACCCTCTCAGGATATTCTAGGGTATTACATAAACCGTATGACCAGTATTTAAAAGAGAAGGAATTGTTCAAAGAAGAAGCTGAATCTGATTCCGATACAGAAGAAGATGATTTATTAGCATTTGTGAATAGTTTATAGATATAGGTAGGTGAGAAGTTGAGCAATTTAACAGTATTACATTTACATAGTATGGATTCTAACCCATATAGCGGTCTTGAAGTTGACTCAATCACCCCTTTTCAAGCTTATATTGACAAAGCAAAATCAGAAGGAATGAAAGCCATTGCTTTTACAGAGCATGGCGCAGTCCTTCATAATGTTGCAAAAAGACAGGCATGTGAAAAGGCTGGGTTGAAATATATTAATGCAGAAGAATTCTATGTAACAGAAAAAATTGATATGGATAATCTGCAAAGAGACAATTATCATTGTTGCTTATACGCAAAGAATTATGATGGGGTATTAGAACTTAACAAGCTTTCTTCTGATTCATTTAATCGTAATGATGGTCATTTTTATTATAATCCACGAATTACCTTAGAGGAACTTGAGAATACATCAGATAATATTTTAGTATTAACAGCTTGTGTTGCAGGCATGTTATGTAAAGGAACGAAAGAAGTACAGGAAAGATTTCTGAAATTCCTTATTAAAAATAAGCATAGATGTTGGTTGGAAATACAGCCACACAATTTTGACGTTCAGATTTATTACAATCAGTATTTGTATAGAATTGCTCAGAAATATGGAATGAAGCTTATTGCTACAAGCGATGTACACGCTATTGATAAGGATCATATGATGGGTAGAGCAGTGATGCAGAAATCAAAAAATGTTAATTTCCATGACGAGGATGCGTGTGATTTATCATGGAAATCTTATGATGATATGGTTACTGCCTTTGAATTACAGAATGCATTACCAAAATCAATTTATCTTGATGCAATCGAAGAAACAAATAGATTTGCAGATAATATTGAATCATATGAATTAGATTATAGTAATAAATATCCAAGATTATATCCTGATGCTGAGAAAGAATTTAAGGCACGAATAGTTCAAGGTGTAAAAGAACGTGGAATAAGCAAACTCCCAAATTATAAAACAGAGTATATTCCAAGGATACAGGAAGAGTTAGAAACATATAAACATAATGATGCTATTGATTTTATGTTACTCGATTCAGATTACAAGAATTGGCTGCTAAAAAATAATATGCACTATGGATGTTCAAGAGGTTCTGTATCTGGTAGTGAGATTGCATATTTGATTAAATGTACTGATGTTGATTCAGTTAAATATAAGCTTAACTTCTCACGATTTATGAATCCTGAAAGAATGTCATTGGCGGATGTAGATACTGATATTTACGCAGAAGATAGATATAAAGTGCGAGAGTATCTATTTAATAAGGAAGGTTTGTATTGTTGCAACATTATTACTTTTAATACAATTCAGTTAAAAGCAGCGATAAAAGATGTCGGTAGAGCATATGGGATGACTCCTGATCAAACACAAGAATTATCAAATATGGTAGAAACTGATGATAAAGGCAAGGATTATATGCCAGAAGAAATCAGAGAACAATATCCAGAAATGTTTAAATATATTGATATGGTAATTGGAACAATTACATCACTTGGTAGACATGCAGCAGGAATTGTTTGTAGTCCTACAGATATAAGATATGATTTTGGAACATTGTCTATTACATCAGATCCACGTCCTGTAAGCCAAATAGATATGCACGAAATTGATTCTTTAAATTATGTAAAGTTAGATTTGTTAGGATTAAATGCTGTTGGACTAATTGATGGTGCTTGCAAACTTGCAGGTATAGACTATTTAACACCTGATAAAGTTAATTTCTCGGATGAAAATGTTATTAACTCAATAGCAAAAGATACTACATTGATATTCCAGTTTGAAAGTGGTTTTGCAAGTGATTCATTAAAAAGAACACTTAGTAAGGAAACTTTGGAGAATATTAAAGCACAGAATGATAATATCTCATATCTTGATGTAATGGCTATGGTCAGTGGTGCTATTAGACCAGCAGGTGAATCTTATAGAGAACAGTTATTCAATGGTATTTACAAAGATAATGGCAACGAAGCACTTAATAATTTCTTGAAACCTACGCTTGGTTATTTAGTATATCAGGAACAGATTATTGATTTCTTACATGATTTCTGTGGCTTTACTATGGGGCAGGCAGATATTGTCCGTAGACATTTTGCTAAAAAAACAGGTACTGAAGCAGATATACCTATCATTGAAAATGGTGGATATATGGTAGATATTCACGGTAATAAAGATGATAGATATATTCCAGGATTTATTGCAATTGCACAAGAGAAGTATGGAATGACCGAAGCTGAAGCAAGAGAGGCTATAAAGTCATTCTTGGTAGTAATCGAAGATGCATCTAATTATTTGTTTTCACGAAATCATTCCGTTCCATATAGTATGATAGGTCTATTTATTGGATGGTTAAGATATTATCATAAGATTGAGCTATTAACATCAGCGTTGAATGTTTATGTAGACAATAATGAAAAAATGTCAAACATCAAAGAATATATCAAATCGCAGGGAATAGAAATCAAAGGAATAAAATTTGGCAAATCTAAAGCACAGTATTTCATGGATAAAGACGAAAATGCCATTTATCAAGGAATCTCTTCTATAAAATATTGTAATGATCAGATTGCAGATGAATTATATGAATTATCTAAAAATCATTATGATAATTTTGTCGATTTACTTTCTGATATTATTTCAAAAACATCTGTGGATGATAGACAATTACATATTCTTACGACACTAAATTTCTTTTCTGAGTTTGGCAAGAATAAATATTTGTTGTCAATTATTGATATGTATAATTTGTTAGGAAAATGTAAGACATTGAAAAAAGATAAAATTGCATCACTGAACATTAGAGAAGAAGATGTAAGAAAATGTGCAGAGAAAGAGACACCTAAACAGTATAGCAATGTTGATAAAGACAAACTTATTAAACTTATGATAAGCGGTTTAGAGAATAAGCCATTATCAATAAAAGAACAGATTGTATATGAGCAAGAATATCTTGGAAATATAATGTACAAAAATCCAAAAGCACCAAAAGACATGTATTATGTTCTTGAGTGTAAGTTCTATAAGGATAAAACAAAACCGTATCTTATGCTTTATAACATGAGAGATGGTGAATATCTTAAAACAAAAATCACTTCTGGAAAGTCATTCATTGAATCCCCATTTATAGCAGGAAATGTCATCAATGTAAAAGAATTTGGTGAGAGAAATAAAATGAAAAGGGTTGGTGGCGATTGGATTAAAACAGATGAAAAAGAGAGAATAGTAAAGAAGTGGGACGTATATTAGAAGGAGATGTAAAGTTGGATAAAATAATTGAGTTTAAATGTGTACCTGAAAGACTTGTATATAATTCTACTGACTTCAAAATATATGGCGTTTCTGTTAATTCATTTGAATATCCTGATGTATTGATTGGCAAATATGGCACAGCAACTATTAAAGGTAATATTTCAGAACTCAATCTTGGAGTTGATTACATTGTAAAAGCAAAGGAGGTATCCGATTCTCATGGAGTCGGATACGATGTAATCAATATTAAAAGAGAGAAACCTACTACATTAGCTGCGACACGAAATTTCTTATATGAAATTCTTACACCAAATCAGACAGATGTGTTATTAGAAGCATATCCAGACATCGTAGATAGAATAATGAATAACAGATTAGATGGCATTGATTTATCAAGAACAAAAGGTATTAAAGATTATACATTCAATGTTATTAAGAATAAAGTCATAGAGAATTTCAAATTAGCTGAGATTGTAGAAGAATTCAGAGGATTATTTAATCTTTCAACAGTAAAAAAACTGTATGACAAATATACTTCTGTTGACAAAATCAAGGAAGTTATTAGAGAAGAACCATATCAGTGTCTTTGTAGGTTAGGAGGGATTGGTTTTAAAACTGCTGATTCCCTATTGTTGACATTAGATAAGGATGGCAAAGAATGTCAGAAGAAAGGGAAAAAGCCAGTTTTGTTCTTTGGATTTGATCTTATAACATCATATCAGAGAGCGAAAGCTTGTGTAGATTATCTACTTGATGAGAATGAAAATAATGGTAATACATATATACATGTTGGTGATTTGAAAAAACAGTTTGATGTATTAGTGCCAGAAGCAAAAAGCAACTTGCCACTTATTCTTAAAGGTGATAATGATGTAATATTCGATAGAGAATTATTAAGTGTATGTAAGAAAGAAACATATGAAACAGAGAAATATATAGCAGAGAGAATAAAAGAGGGATTGCAGATACATACAAAATGGGAGTGTGATTGTTCAAAGTTTCAGGAACTTGATGGTTTTAAATTAACTGAGAATCAGTGTAAAACATCACAATATATGTGTGAAAATAACATTGTTCTTCTTGTTGGATATGGTGGTAGTGGTAAATCTTCAAGTACACAGGCATTTGTAAATATGTTAAATGCTTATAACAAAAGGCATTTACTTTTAGCACCAACTGGTAGAGCTGCAAAGGTACTGTCAGGTTTTACAAATGAAAATGCTATGACAATTCATAGAGGTCTTATGTATATGCCACCTGCTGATTGGGGATTTAATGAAGAGAATAAATTACCATATGATGTAGTAATTGTGGATGAGTTTTCAATGGTAGACATTTTCTTATTTAGAAAATTGCTTGAAGCTATAGATTTTGAAAAAACAAAACTACTTCTTATTGGTGATGATGCACAGATTCCTTCTGTTGGTGCTGGTAATGTACTTTATGATTTGTTGAAATGCGATGACATTCCTACTATCACGCTTGATAAGGTATTCCGTTATGGCAAAGGTGGTTTATCTACTGTTGCTACAGATACACGAACTGGTACTGAATATTTAGATAAGACCAAAACAGGTATGCAAGTGTTTGGCGAAGATCAGTCATATATATTTATGCCGATTCTTCAAGATAAACTTGTTGGATATACTGTAAAACTTTATCAGACATTATTATCCAAAGGATATTCTGTTGATGATATTGCAGTATTGTCTTGCTATAACGTAGGTGATTATGGAACAGTAGCATTAAATAAGAAGATACAAAACGCAGTTAATTCTAATCCAAAAGCGAAAATTACATTTGGAGATACAGAATTTAGATTGAATGACATTGTAATGAACTATGCTAATGATTACAAAGCAATCATCTATAACGAGGAATATATTGATGATAAAAATACAACATTTATTGCTAATGGTGAATCTGGTAGAGTTGTAAAAATTCTAAAAGATGCAATGGTTGTTGATTATGATGGAACGCTTATTTATATCCCAAAAAGTTCTATGAAAAATATTCGATTGGCTTATGCTATCAGCACACACAAATCTCAGGGTGGTCAGTTTAAGGTGGTTGTTTTAATTACACCTAAAGCCCACACATTCATGTTGAATTCCAATTTGTTATATGTAGGAGAAAGTAGAGCAAAAGAAAAATGTTATCACCTTGGAGAGATTCGTACAGTAAATAATGCACTTAAAAAGAAGGAAAATTTTGATAGAAAAACAATGCTTCAGATATTTATGAAAGCAGAATAGGAGAATATATGAATAGTAAGTCAAACATTTTTGATTCGATTTTAAACACAATTGAGTCAGAAGATATTAGAAAATTTGCAGAAAGATGTATTGAAACAATCCCAGATTATTTTTGGAATGTGGGTGCGTCAAGTACGGGAAAATACCATCCTCAATATGCTCTTGGTGATTTAGGATTAGCAAGACATACATGTGCTTTGGTAAGATTCTTAAATCATATTTTTGCGGTTGATTGTTTTGGTAAGAATTTTACTCAAAGAGAGAAAGATTTAATGAGAGTTGCAGGAATGATGCATGATTCACGAAAAAGCGGAAATGATGATGACTTCACAAAAAATAAATATACAAAGTTTGATCATCCTCTTTTAGCAGCCAATGTTATTCGTGGGTTAAAAGGCAATGAACTCCCTGATAAAGAAATCGAAATGATTGCAACTACAATCGAGAGCCATATGGGTGCATGGAATGCTGATAAAAGAAGTTCAATGGTATTGCCATTGCCTAAAAACAAATATCAGACAATTTTACATTTAGCAGACTACCTTGCAAGTCGTAAAGATATTGAAGTTCTGTTTGATGGATTTGAAGTACCAAAAAAGGAAGTCGTTAAGTTAGAGGATTATGTTTTGAACTTTGGAAAACACAGTGGCGAGAAGCTTGTTGATGTTGCTCAGTCAGATCCAAGTTATATCTCATGGGCAAAAGAAAATATGAGTAGAGAGCCAGTAAGAAGTTTATTGGCTCAACTGTAGAGAATAATACAGTGGAGGATTTCTGGAATGCCCATAAATAGGGCGTTTCAGAGACTTAAAAAGCCAGGGAAAGACGGATTTATTGTCCGTCATTTATATGAAAGAGAGGTACAAATATGGTTTATGGAGTATTTAGTGGTTGTTATAGTGATTGGTATATAGTCGGTTATTTTAATAATCATCAAGACGCAGAAAAATATTGCTGTTTATGTGGAAATGGTGATTACTATGTAAAACCATTAAAAGATTTAACTGATAAAAAAGATTTATCGAAAGTCTCCTTAAAATATTGCCATGAAGTTACGTTTGATCGTGGTGATTATACAAACAAATGGAACTGGATTATGAGAGAAGAACCTGAGAGATATACTTGTTATATTGACGATTATTTACATCGTAATAGCGTAAGACAAGGCATATATGCTATGAATGACTGGTTATGTTTTACTATTAATATAGATCGTGATAACAGAAAATTAGCAGAAAAAATAGCTCAAGATTATTTAGCTGAATTGCGTTCTTATGTCGATGGGGAAATTACAGATGATAGTATTCAATTAATGAATTATAAACTTGCTGCACCATGTAAAGAACTAGAACGAATAAAAAAAGAAGAAGAAGAAATTAAACAAAAAGAACTTGCAGAATTAGAAAGATTAAAAGCTAAATACGAAACAAAATAAACGACAGTTTCTTTGGAAGATTGGAGGTAATTATGCATTGTTATGAATGCCCATATACATCAAAAGTACAGAGAAAATATGGAGTGACGACACACTGCAATCTTGAACCAACAAATATGGATGTCACATTTCATGTGATGAAGAAAGACAATAATAAATTATGCCCATTTGTATGCAAAAGCACAAGATTTCTAGGAGTTAATTACGAGAAATATATTGACGATAAAATGGCACTGTGGATAAAAGAAAAATAACAAGACTCCATTATTTCATTGCTGCGATTTCATAATTTTCGTTGCATTTCTTAGAGCAATTCGCTCATCATTTCACAAATAAAAAGAGAATAAATAGCCAGGAGGTGATTCTTATAGAATGGTATGTTTATTATCATGACTCTAATGCACAAAAAATTATTAAATGGAACGTATTTAATCATGGTACTTTTGCAGAAAAAGTTAATAAGTTATTACAAGAAAATTTGTCAAGAGATGAATTTGCAGATTGTTTAAAAAAATATCTTATGTATTATATGTGGTCTAAATGTGAATATGAAATAATTTTATCATCTTGGACTGGACGAGCAGATGACATTAAGATTGATGTTTATGACCAAATAATGATGAATTTTGACAGGTTTGTTGATTATTGCTGGTCATTCAAGTAAGAAAAGCCTTGAAAATAAGGCGAAATTCGAGATGAAATTTCCAAGTAAATTGGACTTTCATTGGATTTGAAAAGGAGGAATAAAATTGAAAGCAACAGTAACAAGTATTACAGGATTTTATGGGGCATTCGTTTCAATGTTTATGAGTAAAAGAACTTGGACACCTGAATTAGACAAAGAGATCAAAGAAGTTTGTGATTCTGTATTGGATAACAATGGAAGACTGCGTGAAGAGCAGGATAGTGAGAATCTCGAAAGGTTTAATAAATGGCTTGGTATGCTACTTCGTATGGGTAAAAGACATATTACAGTTCTTAGATTTTTAGATATTGAAATTATGACAGAGGGGATGCATAGGGCTGGGCAGGACGATCTTGATAGCCACGCACGTAGATTTGAGAATCGAATTATTAGAAGTAGTACAAGATTAGCAACTTTCGCAGATGGTGAAGTGTCTGATTTTTATAAAGATAAAGTCCTTACAGATGGACAGGTATGCAAGAGTTTAGGATATGAACTGCCAAATGAGATTGAATATGAAGGAAAAACATATGTTAAATCCACAAATGGTTATGTATTAAAAGAATACGAGAATAACAAGGACGTAAAACGTGGTCTATATATGTTAGGAATTCCAAGTAATTTTATCTCTAAGATTAATCTATGTGAATGGGGACATGTATTTAGAGAACGTTGCGCTGATGGCGGTGCTAATCCAGAGGTAAAAGAGTGGGCAGAACAGGTTATGAAACAGATTACAGAATTTCACAAAGAGATCACAAGAGATTATGTTTTGTCGATTCAGAACTAAATAAATGTTCATTTCATAGGAGGCGATCATAATTAGAAATCTAGCACGTATAGATAAATTTACAGCAGAATTAAATAGAATATGGAAGAAATATTTTCCTGATTGGAGATACGGACAACTTATGATGAATTTTCTTGGATGGGTATCTTGCGACAAGAAAATTGATCCGTTTTTCATTGAGGAAAATAAGATGCTTACATATTTAAAAGAATATTGTGGAGAGGAGGTGGACGATGGAAACAGTAATTAGTTTATTTAAACAGATACAATCTACGAGCAGTTTAAATGAGAAGAAAGTGATTATCAATGACAATAAAGATAATGAATTATTCAAGAAATGTTTAAAATTTCTATGTGATTCTAATATACAAACTGGTTTGTCTACCAAGAAAATTTCTAAGAAAGTTCATCCATCAAATTATATTTTGGCAGAATTTGAAGATGTTATACAATATTTGAAAACTAATAATACAGGAACAGATTATGATATTTCAATGATACAAAGTTTTATCAATGAGCAACCTAAAGAATATCGTAGTTTTTACATAGACTTAATTACAAAGAAATTCCGTCTTGGATGTGATAAGAAAGTCGTCAATAATGTTATTCCTGGCTTAATCCCATCTTGGGACGTACAGCAAGCTTATCCTATCTCTGAAAAGAACGAGCCTAAAGATGGTGAGTGGTTTGCTCTATCTCAAAAACTTAACGGATCTAATGCCGGATGGAAACACGGACAATTGATAAGTAGACAAGGTAAGCCATTTACAGGACTTGATCATATAATCAAAGACCTTAAAAGACTTCCTAATATAGATAATTTCTTTCTTAATGGAGAATTAATTCGTAAAAATTATGATAACCTTTCTGATAATGATAATTTCCAGTTAGGAACTGGCATTATCAATTCTGATGATTCTGATAAATCTTGTATTAAATTTGTAATTTATGAAATACTCCCAGTCGAAGAGTTTATACATGGTGAAAGTCAATTGACGTATCGGCAACGCAGAACTCAGTTAATTAACCCTCTTACTGTAGCCATTTCGAGACTGAATACCGACAATCTTGAAGTTGTACCTATTATATATGAAGGAACTGATAAATCAGTTATTCCATTATTACTTGATAAAGCAGATAAAGACGGTTGGGAAGGTCTTATGCTTAATAAAGATACTAAATGGAAGAATAAACGCAACAACGGGATTCTTAAAATCAAGTCATTTAAGCATTCCGATATTCGTTGTACTGAAATTATTGAGGGCGATGGTAAATATAAAGGTACATTGGGATTAATTAAATGTGATTATAAAGGGCATGAGCTTGGTGTAGGATCTGGATTTACAGATAAGCAGCGAGATTATTATTGGAATAATCCTGATGAGATTATAGGGAAAATTGTGCAAATTAAATTCAAAGCAGAAACTAAAAATAAAGATGGTGGAATTTCAGTTCAGTTCCCTATTTTCGAAATTGTGAGAACCGATAAAACAGAACCATCTTACAACTAATTAAAAGTGGTTATTATCATTATAATACTTGCGTATGCTATAAGTTGGATTGTGACTTGTGGCATCATCAAACTTGTTACATTATGTTTTGGGTGGACATTTAGATGGTCTGTGTCCACAGGCATTTGGTTAACGTTTATTTTGGCAAGAACAGTTTTCAAACAATCGAGCAAGTAAAGGAGGAATTTTATTTTTATACGAAAGTTAAAAGAAATATTAAAACGAGACACATTGTATTGTGTGATGTTAATGGTTGTAATTATTCTATTGATTGTAAATATTATTGTTTTACATCATGTGAATAAAGCAGCAGATCAGACATATAACAAATCGTCAAAAGAAGTCGATCTTATCATTGAAGATCCAAATAATGACATTCAACCAATTCTTATTTATTCTAATCCAGTATCGGATTATGAAGTATCTAATGAGCCAAGAATTATCGAAATAGAAGATTATGGCATTTCTGAAATTAAAATTGAAGAAACAATTGAAACAGAAATCATAAATGATATTCCAACAACAATTGAAAAAGAGAATATAGAAATAACATATAACTCAGATAGTGTGCTGACAGCTTCCAAGGGAGTAAATTACTACAATGGTAATAAAGAAACATATTACAACTTAGATATGTCAGGCTGTGTATCTATTATGAGAAATATGGGGAACACTGATGAATATTGGGTGAGAGAAGATGGCTGTAAAATGCTTGGGAATTATATTATGTGTGCAGCAAATCTTGATATTCATCCACGAGGATCATTAGTAGAAACAAGTTTAGGAACTGCAATTGTCGTTGATACTGGTGGATTTGCTGACAGCAATCCAAATCAAATTGACATTGCGGTTAACTGGTAAGGAGGTATACACATATGCATAAAGTGTTTTGTATTATTGGACGAACTGCATCTGGTAAATCAACAATTGTGAGTGCAGTTGCAAAAGATATGAAGTTAAAAGTCTTGAAATCTTATACGACAAGAGCAAGACGTAAGAATGAAGTTGGGAAACATTGTGATCACACATTTATTTCTGCTGACGATGTAAATAAATATATGAATGACATGGTTGCTTACACAGAAAGATCAGGCTATTGTTCTTTCGCAACAGAGTCGCAGTTAATGAATTCTGACTTATATATCATTAATCCCAGTGGTTATTCAGACTTAATTAACACGACAAGAAATATTCCGAATCTACAGTTGATTGACATTTGGATTGACTGTGATACTGACCAGTTACAGCTTCGATCGAAGAAAAGGTCTACAGCAGATAATTGGCAAGCTAATTACATAAAAGAAGAGGAAGAGTTTAATAAGATTTATTCTAATATTGATCCAAAACATTCATATCATGTAGACAACAATGGAGATATATCAGAAGCAATTGGAAAAGTCGAAAGTATTATATTATATGAGCAGCATTTAGCTTAGAGGTGGTGAGAGAAAGATGTTTGAGAGTTTCTGTAAGCATAAATCTTACAAAATAATCAGATGTGAAAAGAGTGAACATAAATATACATGTCAGTGCATGAAATGTGGTAAGCAGTTTGAACTGCCAAAAGCACCTGATGAGATGTATACCATTGGACAGGTTGTAAAACTATGGTAAGGAGGTAAATATGTTTAAAGAGTATTGGATTGAATTAGATACCATTGATGGAGCAAAGCAATTAAATGCAATTGCGCTCAGTTATGAAGAAGATATAGATATTATTAAGGGTAGGTATGTCATTGATGCAAAATCAATTCTTGGTATCTTCAGCTTGGATATTTCGAAGCCAGTGAAAATAAAGATTCATTCTGATGATCTATCCGTATTGGATAAGTTCTATCAAGATATTAAAGATTTTGTTTTGTAAAATATTATATATAAAGAAGAGGTGATTTTAGTGAGTCGAATACGTGATTTGTATATCGATTATGACTGATGGGTGCATAGTTAATACGATTAAAGCCATATGTGAGATGTATAATGAAGATTTTAAATACTATAAAAATTTTAGGCATATTGATTGGTGGGAAATTAATACATGGAATTTTGAAGAGTGTAATTGTGCTAAACCATCGTATATTGATTCATATTTTAATCAGCCAAGATTTTTCCGATATATTACTTATATGGATTGGGCGAAGGAGATATTAGATGAACTGAAAGAAACTTATAAGATAAGTATTGTTTCTGCTGGTTATAGTCCAAATCTATATGGTAAATCAATTTGGATTAAGGAGAATTTACCTTATTGTGATTTTATAGGAGTTAATTTGAAACAATATAAAAATAAAGGACATATAGATATGAGTAATGGTATTTTCATTGATGATTCTTACAATAATTTAATCGCATCAAATGCAATGATTAATATATGTTTTGGAGATATATATACATGGAACAAAGATTGGCAAGGTATAAGATGTAAAAATTGGCATGATGTTAATGATTTTTTAGGAGGTTTAGTTAAGTAGTGAAATATATGACAAGCCATGAGTTAGCGAAAGAACTATTGAGTAGACCTGATCATATGATAACCGCAACACATGGAAACAGAGAATACAGTATTAGAGATTATCAGATGGCAGTAGATTACCGCAACTATGATGACTCAACAACTTATTGGACTCTGAATTTGTGCTCAGAGAGAATTATATAAGAAAGGAATGTATATGAGCATTGCATTAATAGGGCAAGAATGTAGTGGTAGACATACTGTGTTAAATGAATTATTGACTATGGGATACGATACCATTAGATATTATACGACAACTCCTGATTACGGATACGATAATAACTATCATATTAGCGACAAAGAATTTTGTGAAATGATTGATAGTGAGCAGTTCCTATATTGGGAGGCTTTTGAAACAAATGATGGCATTAATTATATCGGAACTAAATATTCTGATTATGCTGGTGGAAATAAAGTTGTTATAGTAGAAGATATGGCAAAGTTACATACATTAGTTTCGTACTTCCCAGAGTTTAAGTCTATTTATTTAAAGGTAGATAAACATGAAATTAATAATCGAATAATGTCTATATATACTACGAAAGATGCCGTTAAAAAGGTAAAAAAGCGTAACAAGAAGTTAAAGGCGAGAAATCAAGGGATGGAAACACTTGCTGATTGTATAGTTGATAATTATGGCAGATTACCTTATCAAACAGCAGTGATATGCAAGTGGTTTGATCAAGAGTAGGTGAAAAGGTTGATTTCTTATGGAATCGAGAAAGGAGATAAATGAACGTTAGTAAAGCAGAATATGAAGTAAAAACAGCAATGGCAAACGATTTATTAAAAGCAGAAGAGTATATCAATTCACTTGGTGTTGAAACAAGAAAACCATGTGATGATGACAAATTTAGAAGTATATACGATGTGTTGAGTGACATTGTGACAGTATGGAACAATAATCCAACCATCGGCAAAGATGTAGAAGAGTTCTTAGCTGGTAATCCTGAGACTTCTGATGAATTAGATGAATTTCTAAGCCACTATAATTTGGATGGAATTATGAGAAACAGATAGGAGGATATATATTGACAAAAGTAATTAAAAGAGATTGTACAGAAGTTAATTTTGATAAATCAAAAATCTCAGTAGCAATTCTTAAAGCAATGAAAAATGGTTCAGGTATTGTAAAACAAAAGATTGCAGAAGATATTGCAGACGAGATTGAAGAGGAATGTAAAAACAAAGAAGAAGTAAGCATCTCTGATATTGAATCAATGGTTTATGATAAATTGATTACTAAGAAGCAGAGACTTACTGCAAAAGCATACGAGGGATATAGAAGTATTCGTGAGTTTCAGAGAGAAAATGAGAATACAACAGATTCCGAGATTGATGAACTGTTAGATGGTGAAAGCGAATATTGGAATACTGAAAATTCCAATAAGAACTCAAAAATATTAAATACTCAGCGTGATTATATGGCAGGGATTGTTAGCAAAGATATTTCTCGTAGATTTTTACTTCCACCAGAAGTTGTACAAGCACACGATGAAGGAATTATTCATT
>ENA-OWRJ01000205-OWRJ01000205.1-human-gut-metagenome-genome-assembly--contig:-NODE-205-length-88400-cov-4.849476_pt1 | contig 88400 bp, 68 predicted proteins | sample MGYA00248269_ERZ651897 | MGnify/ENA primary metagenome ERZ651897 (study PRJEB26924, sample SAMEA4378252) | human gut metagenome | biome: human gut; feature: human-associated habitat; material: faeces...
AATATAATTAAAATGATAAAAAAAGTAAATAAAATTTTTTTGAACATAATACCTCCTTAAATTATTTGAAATATGGTAACATCTTTAGTTTAGTTGGTGGAAGGATTTTTTTGCCATCAGATATAAATGATAGACATTCGAATGTGTTTAGATTTTGAGAAAAGAAATTGGTATCGAATTCATAATCGTGTTGTGTATAAGTATTTATACTTTCTGAAATATTGGAATTTTTTGATTGTAATGAACGCATAATAAAGTTGTAAGATGTCTCCTTTGCACTTTCTGATATGGTTTTTGAAGTTTTTTCTACATCGATTTTTCCGTAATTGTTTTTGAGCATCTTCAATGGTGAACATGTCGTCAGATCTAAACCATAATTTATTTACTAGGTTCTGTACAATTACTTCGACAGAATACTTGTTATTTAATGCATTCAAAAGTGATGTGTAACTTTGAGTGGAAACAATATTTATACATTTTGATTCCCTACTTTGTGAGAAAAAATTAGCATCTGTAGCTGATACATATTCGCTGTATTCATCTGAAATAAAGGCAACTGGGTGAATGTTTGTACTATTTGTTGCGAGCCTACGGAGTACTTCAGTTTGAAAATCTAGTTTTAGATATGTAGCAATAATTTTAGAAAGATTTTTATACTCATTTATGTTCATATTTAAAATTACAATTTTGCCTGATTCTATAATACTTTGAAAACCTGGAAAATTATTTTTAGATTTTTCAGGACAGAATGTTTTTAAAACATCAGAATCTGATACAAAACATGAGGTTATTCTAGTTATTTCAGATTTTAAAATATTAAATGTTCTTGAGTCTAAAGAATAAAATTCTTTTTCAAAAAAGTTCAGTGCAGATAATAAATCATAATTCTGATCGGAATTAAATTTGTGTTTTAAAAATTTATTTCTAAGTGTGTTTATTTTTTCAAAATAATAATCATGATTTGTAATTAAATTATGAATTTCCTTAAAGGTTACATAACCATTGTTATATAGTCTACATAGCTTTATTGCTTCGGCCAGAACGGTTTCGGATTTATCTATCCAGTAGGACTCGGTGTTATTTGGAGAAAATAATAGTAATATTGTTTTCAATCTATTTGCTAAAACAGTTGGCTTTAAAGCAATATTATCAAGTGGATTATATTTAAATTCTCCAGATATTTGAATTGGTATTATATCTTTTTCACGATTATAGAGTTTTGCATAATTTTCAACTTGGTAAATATAATTTCCTTTTACATCAAGTATTAGCATTCCTAGCTTTTCATGTAGGTTAGATGATTTATAAGCTATTAATTGCCTTGTAATAGGATACATTGCACTACTTGTTTTACCAGAGCCGATAGCTCCTGTTATTAACATATTTTGATATAACCCTTTTTCAGAAATACTAACTATTTCGTTTGAAGATAAATCTTGCCCTAAATCTATGTGTAAACTATTATCATGCAATGTCTTCTTTTTTATTTTTCTACTTTTTTTATTTGGTAATAAATTATATAAAATGATTACTTTAGCTAAAAAAGTAAATAATATATATAAATATTTTAGATTAAACCAAATAGTGGGAATATCGCGAGAAAGATTTACAATTTTAAAACCAAGATTTATAACTATAGAATCAATTGTAAGTATGTCATAGAAAAATGAAATTTCAAAATATGAAAACAGTAAAGATAATATAAATGTAAAAACAAATTTTAAAATATAAATTTTTTAATCGCCTCTTTTCTGATTGTTTTTTATTTTTAGAATAGAACCTTGCTTTGAATTGAAAAAATAAAGAGCAAAACAAGAATAAATGTAATAAAGTACAATAAATGCGTTAAATATAAGCAATACAAAGAAAATATAAATTTTTAAGAAAATCACATCCTTCCAATTTTTACCATAATACTATAAAATTTTGGATTTGTCTATACTTTTGAATAAAAATATGATAAAATATTAAAATAATTAAGAGAATATTTTTTAGGAGGAAAATCATGAAAATAGAAAAAAACACAAAAATAGGAGAAATTGTAGAAAAAGCACCAGAAAAGGTTGATATATTATTAAGTGTTGGTATGCATTGCCTTGGATGTCCTGCATCTCAAGCTGAAACTTTAGAGGAAGCATGTATGGTTCATGGTATTGATGTAGAGGAAGTTTTGGAAAAATTAAATGCTGAAAATGCATAAAAATAAAAAAAATTTAAAATTTTGAAAAAAAATAAATAAAACCGTTGACAAAACAAATAAAATAGTGTAGAATAATACTTGCGTTGACCAAAGGAATTTGGGTCATTAGCTCAGGTGGTAGAGCACTTGACTTTTAATCAAGTTGTCCGCGGTTCGAGTCCGCGATGGCTCACCAAGCTCTAGGATTTTGAAATATAAATCCTAGAGGTCAACTATAATATGGCCCCGTGGTCAAGAGGTTAAGACATCGCCCTTTCACGGCGGAGACATGGGTTCGATTCCCGTCGGGGTCACCAAAATATTTATATATTTTGCCACTTTAGCTCAGCTGGTAGAGCATCGCACTTGTAATGCGAGGGTCATCCGTTCAAGTCGGATAAGTGGCTCCAAAATTGTCAGTAGTTTTGCAAAAGCAGAATTACTGGCTTTTTGTTTTACGCAAAACAAAAAAATAAATTCAACAAATATACAAAAATTCAATAAGAAATATAAATAATAAAAAATGCAAATATTCAATAAAAAATACAAATAAAATTGCTAAGCAAAGCAAATAATTTATAAAGAAAAGTAAAAAATTATACAAATAATATAATAAAATCAGAAAGGAAAGCAAATAAAATGGAAAAAAAAATTATAATAGTAACAGGTGCATCAAGAGGAATAGGAAAAGAAATAGCAAAAACATTAGCAAAAGAAGGACATACAGTAATCGCAAATTATAACAAATCAGAAAAAGAAGCACAGAAATTAAAAGAAGAGTTAAAAAAAGAAAACAAAGAAATAGAAATATACAAAGCAGATATTTCAAAAGAAGAAGAAATAAAAAAAATGGTAGAATACACAATAAAAAAATATAAAAAAATAGATATTTTAATTAATAATGCAGGAATAGACAAAATACAATTATCAACAGAAGTGACAAAAAAAGATTGGGACGAAATCATAAACACAAATCTATATGGAACATTCTACATAACTCAACAAGTAACCAAAAACATGATACAAAATAAAAAAGGAAAAGTAATAAATATATCATCAATATGGGGACAGATAGGAGCATCAATGGAAGTAGTATACTCAATATCAAAAGCAGGAGTAGACGGATTAACAAAAGCACTAGCAAAAGAATTAGGACCATCAGGAATACAAGTAAATTCAATAGCACCAGGATTTATACAAACAGAAATGAATGCAGAATACAATAAAAAAGAACTAGAAGAAATAAAATACGAAATACCACTACAAAAATTAGGAGAATGTGAAGACATAGCAAGATGTATAAAATGGCTTATAGAAGATAAATATGTAACAGGACAAATAATAGCAATAAACGGGGGATGGAGTATAACATAAAAAAGCTATTAGAAAAACAAAAAAGGATATTCATAAATATCCTTAAAAATCAACATTATTGAGCTTGATCAAAAGCTCTATTTTTTTTCTTATAATTTCCTGAAATCAATTTTGGAAGATAAGTAATAATCTTATAAACAGCCAAACGAATTTTTTTACTCCATAAATAAGATTTTCTAAGTTTTCTAGGAGCACCAATAGAAGAAGGCTCATCCTCTAAAACAATCAATTCTGTTTGAGGTTTTTCCAATTGAAAAACATAATTTTGACCATCATTATTATCCCATTGACCATTAGAATTTCTAAAACAAAAATTAAAAGTATCACCTTCGCACAATAGAAGTTCAGCCTGAAAACCTAATTCCGTTTTTTCCATTTGAATCTCATTAATATTATCCCAATTATGACCAAAACCATAATGAATAAAAACATCTTCAGATCCATCTTGAAAAAATTTACCAGTATAAGATATTTTAACATTACTATTTTCAATTAATTTATCAGTATTAAAAAATATATTTTTCATTAATTCCATGTTCAAAACTCCTTATTTATCTTTTGCTACAAACATTATAATATTAAAATCAACAATGTGCAAGAGTTTTTTTGAAAAAAATGAAAAAAATTGTCAAAAAAATAAAAAGAAGAATAAAATAAAAAAGCAAACATAAGATAAAATAAGGAAAATTAAAGCAATAGAAAAAACATAAAAAATATTGTAAAAAAAAAATATTTGTGCTAAAATTTTAAATAGAAAAAACAATAAGGGGAAATGAAAATGGAAGAAAACTTAAAAGAACGAGAAGAAGAAAAGCAAAAAGAAGAAAACACAAAAAAAAGAGAAGAAGAATTTAAACAAATAAAAGAAAAACCAAAGAAAATAAAGAAAGAAAAAGACAAAATGAAAGAAAAAAAGAAAAAAAGAAAATGGATACCAATAACAATAACAATATTGATAATATTAATAATGGGAATAATAATATCAACAATATTTGCATTTGCAAACATAAATAAAGAAACAATAGCAAGTGGAGTAAAAATAGAAGGAATAGATGTATCAGGACTATCAGCAGACGAAGCAAAAGGAAAAATAGAAACAATATATAAAGAAAAGCTAGAAACAGAAATACCAGTACAATATAATGAATACGAATCAACAATAAATGCAAATCTATTTGAAACACAATACAATATAGAAAAAGCAGTAAAACAAGCAACTAACATAGGAAAAGGCGGAAACATATTTGAAAATAACTATAACATACTATTTGCACTAATAGGAAAAAAAGATATAAAAGTAGAAATGCAAATAAACGAAGAAGCAGCAAAAAAGATAATAGAAGATTTAGGCACAAACCTACCAGGAGTAGTAATAGAATCATCATATTATATAGAAGACAATAAGCTAATAATAACAAAAGGACAATCAGGAGTAAAAATAAACACAGATAAAATGCTAGAAGAATTAAAAGAAAAACTAAAAGGAACAGAAAAAATAACAAACTATATAAACATACCAGTAACAGAAGAAGATCCAACAGCAATAGACATAGACAAAATACATGAAGAAATATATAAAGAAGTTAAAGACGCATATTACACACAAAACCCATTCGAAATACACCCAGAAGAAGAAGGAATAGACTTTGACGTAGAAACAGCTAAAAAAGCATTAGAAGAAGAAAAAGAAGAATATGAAATAGAACTAAAAATAACAAAACCAAAAGTAACAACAAGTCAAATAGGAACAGAAGCATTTCCAGACCAATTAGCAACATTCAGAACAAACTATGATGGAGGAGACAAAGACAGAACAACAAACCTACAAATAGCATGCAACAAAATAAACGGAAAAGTAGTAATGCCAAATGAAACATTTTCATACAACAAAACATTAGGAGCAAGAACAGCAGCAGCAGGATACAAAAACGCAAAAGTATACGAAGCAGGCCAAGTAGTAGACGGAATAGGAGGAGGAATATGCCAAATATCAACAACACTATATAATACAGTATTAAGAGCCAATTTAGAAATAGTAGAAAGAAAAAACCATCAATTTGTAACATCTTATGTAGAAGCAGGAATGGATGCAACAGTAGTATACGGAATGACAGACTTCAAATTTAAAAACACAAGAAAATATCCAGTAAAAATAATAGCATCAGCAAAAAACGGAGTAGCAACAGTATCATTATACGGAATAAAAGAAAGTGAAGAATACACATTTTCATTTAGAACAGTAACAGTATCAACAATACCAACATCAACAAAATATGTAGACGATCCAACATTAGTAGTAGGAACAGAAAAAGTAAAACAAAAAGGAGCAAATGGCAAAAAAACAGAAACATACATGACAAAAATGTTAAATGGAAAAATAATAGAAACAAAAATCATATCAAGAGACATATATGACGCAATGCAAAGAATAGTATTAAGAGGAACAAAAGGAGCAACAAACACAACAACTAAAACAGAAACAAACAATACAACAAAGGCAGAAACGACAAACACAAACAACGGAACAACAAACAACAAAGAAACGAACAATAAAGAAACAAACTCAGGAACAACAAATAAACAACAAACAACACCGTCAACTGAAAAACAAAAAACAGACGCCACACCAACAAATAATAATAAAACAACACAATCAACACAAAAAAGTGACAGCACAAAAACAAATGAGAAAGCAGAATAAATAAAAACAAAACAATAAAAAAGTAAAAATTCATAAAATATGTATAATAACATTTTATAAAAGTAAATATGTTACAACTTACTACAATACTAAAAATAAAAACGGTACACAGGCTATAATAAGAATAAATCAATTATATAGCACAAAGTACCGTTTTTAATGTTATATATAATATAAAATGAAAAACAAAATGCAATTTATAAATTTTAAATAAAATTATGCTAATAAATTATCCAAAAGTAATTTATTTTTAGAAGAAAGTTCAGAAAGAGGAAGTCTAGGAACACCAAAATCAAAGCCCAAAATATTAAGAGCATATTTAACAGGAATAGGATTAACTTCACAAAAAAGAGCAGAAATAAGAGGCAATAAACCCAACTGCAAATTTTTAGAAGCAGACAAATTCCCATCAAAAAAAGAAGTAACCATATTATGAGTCTCCAAAGGCTTAATATTAGACAAAACAGAAATAACACCAATACCACCTAAAGACAAAATAGGAATAACTTGATCATCATTTCCAGAATAAATAAAAAGATTATCATTACATAAAGCAGAGATTTTAGCAACCTGAGAAATATTACCACTAGCCTCCTTAATAGCAACAATATTAGAAACTTTAGAAAGTTCAAAACAGGTTTCAGGTTCAATATTTACACCAGTTCTACTAGGAACATTATACAAAATAATCGGAATAGAAACACTATCAGCAATTTTAGAATAATGTTTAATCAAACCAGACTGAGTACATTTATTATAATAAGGAGTAACAACTAAAAGACCATCAGCCCCTAAGGATTCAGCCATTTTAGCATTAAAAATAGCCTTATTAGTATCATTACTACCACAACCAACAATAATAGGAACTTTTCTATCAACAAAATCAACAGCACATTTTATAATAGAAGACTTTTCATCATCTGACATTGTAGAAGCTTCACCAGTCGTACCACAAACTATAATGCTATCAACAGAATTTAACAACTGAAAACTCAACAACTTTTCAAAAGCAGGAATATTAACACCATCAGAATTAAAAGGAGTAGCAATAGCAGTACCAACACCCTTAAATAAAATTTTTTTCAAAACAAAATCAACCCTTTCAAAAATTATTAAAGACACAAAAAGTATCTCTAAAAAATATATTCAAAAAAATAAAAAAAATAACACTATATTAAAAATATAATGTTATAAAATATATAAAATCAAAATTAATTAAGCATATCCTTTTTCTTCAAAAGCCAAGTAACTAATAAAGTAAGAACTACAGAAACAAAAATCATAATTACAAAACCAAAAGGATTATTTTGAAAAGGAATCTGAACATTCATCCCCCAAAAACTAGAAATCATAGTAGGAACAGCAAGAACAATAGTAATAGAAGTCAAAGTTTTCATGACAGTATTAAGATTATTAGAAATTATAGAAGCATAAGCCTCCATAGTACCATTCAAAATATCACTATAAATCTTAGCCATCTCAATAGCCTGTCTATTCTCAATAATAGCATCCTCAAGAATATCCTCATCCTCATCATATAACTTAATAATTTTACCCTTCAAAGTTTTTTCCATAACCAATTCATTAGACTTTAAAGAAGTAGTAAAATAAACCAAACCTTTTTCCAAACTTAACATTTTCAAAAGCTCTTTATTTTTCATAGAATTTTTTAATATATACTCAGCAATTTCAGTTTCCTTATTAATTTGTTTCAAATTAGTCAAAAAATAAGAAGAATTCAAATAAAGAATTTGAAAAATAAAACGAGTTTTTTTATAAGTTTGAAAATTTTTAATTTTACGTTTTTCAAAATCCTCAATAACCTTATTTTTTCTCAAAGAAACAGTAATAAAAAAATCATCTCTAATAACAATCATCCCTAAAGGCATAGTAGAATAAATATCACTCTCTTCAGATTTTTCCTTTATAGGAACATCAACAACAAACAAAATAGTTTCATCATCTTCCTCAGTATCAATTCTAGCCTTTTCCTCAAAATCCAAAGCATCACGTATAAAATCTTCTTGAATATTAATACTATCACAAACTTTTTTAATTTCATCTTCCGAAGGATTTACGAGATTAATCCAACTTCCTTTTTTGAATTCTTTAATTTCTTCAAATTTGTTAGTCTCTACATCTGTGTTATAAATTTTAATCATTTTAAATCACATTCCTTTCTCGCATAACTAAATAAATCTAGCCCAAATCCCTCATATACGCAAAAATAGACTAAAAAAAACAAGAATTTTTTTAATCAAACATATACTATATAATAATTTTAAACTGATTTGGTAAAATTGTCAATAGATTCAAAAAATAATTTACATAAAATTACAGAAGCCAAAAAAATAAACAATTGTATTGACAAATAAATAAAAAAAGTATTATAATAAATACGCGAAAGAAAAAATAATAATAAAAATGCACCATTAGCTTAGTTGGTAAAGCAGCTGACTCTTAATCAGAAGACCCTCGGTTCGAGTCCGAGATGGTGCACCAAAAATAAAAAATAACAATAAATAATATAAAAAACGAATAACAAAAGAAAAAAAGCAAAAAATAAAGAAAAAACAAGGAGGAAACAAAATGGAATTAAAAGGAAGTAAAACAGAAAAAAATTTAATGGAAGCATTTGCAGGAGAATCACAAGCAAGAAATAAATACACATATTTTGCAAGCAAAGCAAAAAAAGAAGGATATGAGCAAATAGCAGCAATATTCCAAGAAACAGCAGATAACGAAAAAGAACACGCAAAACTATGGTTCAAATTATTAAACGGAGGAGAAATAGGAACAACAGAAGAAAACTTAAAAGCAGCAGCAGAAGGAGAAAACTATGAATGGACAGACATGTATGAAAGAATGGCAAAAGAAGCTAGGGAAGAAGGATTTGACCATATAGCATTCCTATTTGACGGAGTAGCAAAAATCGAAAAAGAACATGAAGAAAGATACAAAAAATTATTAGAAAATGTAAAAGACGGAAAAGTATTTGAAGCAGGAGAAATAAAAATCTGGAAATGCAGAAACTGCGGGCACATAGTAGTAGGAACAAAAGCACCAGAAATATGTCCAATATGTGCACACCCAAAAGCATACTTTGAAATAAAAGCAGAAAACTATTAATAAAAAAACTCAAATTATAAAAACTATTTTATAATTTGAGTTTTTTTCAGAAGAATAAGCACTCAATAATATAATTGAGTGCCAAATAAAACTTAAAATTTATCACCAAGAATACTCTTAATTTTCTGAAGCTGAACTTTAAGATACTCATATTTAGCCTTACCAATAGAAGTATCCAAACCAGCATCAAATCTAGCAATAGTTTTCTCAATATTCAAAAGTTTAAACTTATGAGAAGAAACATTAGGATTCTTATACATATAAATAGGAACATAAGAAATACTATCAAAAGAAAGTTTTTTATCAGAATCAAAAGAAAGGTTCAAATTCAAAATAATAGAATTACGAGTATTTTCAGCATTCTGATCACAAATAAAATTTCCCAAAGCATAAATAACAAAACAATCTTTAGAAGAACCATCAGGCAAAGTAACGGTTCTTTTTTCCATAGGCTCCAAGGTATGAGGATGATTCCCTAAAATAATATCAACACCATTCTGAAACAAAAAATCAGCCAAATCAATTTGTTCATCATTAGCAGTAGTCCTATACTCAGTACCCCAATGCATACAAGCAACAATAATATCAGCCTCTTCAGATTTCGCCTTATCAATTTGAGATTTAATCAAATCCCTATTAATCAAATTAACACAAAAATCCTTCCCCTTAGGAACAGGAATACCATTAGTTCCGTATGTATAATCAATAAAAGCAATTTTAATACCCTTAACAGTTTTAAACAAAATCTCCTTTTGAGCCTCTTCAGATTTATAAGTACCCAGATGAGAAATACCATAAGAATCCAAAACATCAATAGTCCTAGAAAGACCAGAAAAGCCCATATCCAAACAATGATTACCAGCAGTAGAAATAACATCAACGCCAATATCAGCAACAGCCTTAGCCAAGCTATCAGGAGAATTAAAAGTCGGATAATTACTATAACCACGATCCTTACCCGCAAAGCTAGTCTCCAAATTAGCAACAGTAATATCAGGAGATAAAGTATAATCTTTAATATCATCAAAAACATAAGAAAAATCATACTCATCAGTAGACTTATTATAAGCATCCCAATACTGAGTATTATGACACATAATATCACCAATAGCAGTCAAAGTAAAAGACGTCTTAAACTTTTTATTAATATCATCATTTTTTTGAGAATCATCAGAATCAGAACTATCATCTAAAGAAACAACTTCATTAGACTTTTTAGACAAACTCCTTAAAATATTATAATTTTTAACTTTAGTAAAAACAAAAAGAAATAAAAAAATAACAGCAAAAACTAAAACAGTAAAAAATAAAAAACGAATACCCTTTGAAGCAAAACGTCTAGGATTACCATAACCACGAGTATTTCTACGATTTCTCGCCATATAAAACTCCCCCTTTCAAAAAAGCAAGAACAAAAATAAACATTAATAAAATTAGTACTTATTAGAACATTTTAAAGTTCGTGCATATTTAATATCTACAAACATTATAGCAAAATTTGTAAAAAATTCAATAAAAATAAAAGAATAAATTTTTAAAAAAAGAAAATAATAGTATTAGAAAGAATAGCAAAAAATATAAGAAACTTAAAAAATAAAAAATTGAAAAAACAATTATATATTTTTTAAGAAACTTAGGAAAGGGGTTAAAAATGAAAGTTATAGATAAAATAGCACTAGTATTAATCATAATAGGTGCAATAAATTGGGGACTAATAGGATTTTTTAATTTCAACCTAGTAGGAACGATATTTGGAGATATGACAGTAATATCAAGAATAATTTATGCATTAGTAGGAATATCAGGAATATGGGGAATAAAACTATTATTTGATGACTAAAAATATTATAATTGAATATAAAGTAATTAAATTGTAAAAATCGAAAAGATAGCTTACAGAAAACAAAAAAAGAACTAAAAAATTAATATAAAAAGAACTCTATCTTGAACTCAATATCCAATTTAGTAGGGTATAGTTCAAAATGGAGTTCTTTAAAATTAGGTATTAACCTTCAAAATGTTCTCTTTTTGAATCATATTCAGCTGAAACTTGAAAAAAAGCAAAAAATATTATATAATAGCAAAAATGAAAAAAAGAGAGAGGAGAAAATAAAATGTTAAATGCAAACGGAGTCACAGTAAGATTTGGAAAAAGAGTATTATTTGAAGATGTAAATATCAAATTTACAAAAGGAAACTGTTACGGAATAATAGGAGCAAACGGAGCAGGAAAATCAACATTTTTAAAAGTACTATCAGGAGAAATAGAACCAAGCAAAGGAGACGTAAGTCTAGAAAAAGGAGCAAGACTATCAGTACTAAAACAAGACCACTTTGCATATGAAGACTACACAGTAATAGACACAGTAATAATGGGAAACAAAGAACTATACAGTATAATGAAAGAAAAAGACGCAATATATAGCAAACCAGACTTCTCAGAAGAAGACGGAATGAAAGCAGCAAAACTAGAAGAAAGATTTGCAGAATTAGACGGATGGAACGCCGAATCAGACGCAGCAATGTTACTAAACGACTTAGGAATAGCACCAGAAGACCACTATAAACAAATGAAAGAAATAGAACCAAGAATAAAAGTAAAAATCTTACTAGCACAAAGCCTATTCGGAAACCCAGACGTATTACTATTAGACGAACCAACAAACGACTTAGACCTAAAAAGCATAGAATGGTTACAAGAATTTCTAATAAACTACGAAAACACAGTAATAGTAGTATCACATGACAGATACTTCCTAAACAAAGTATGTACATATATAGCAGACGTAGACTTTGGAAAAATAACACTATACCCAGGAAACTACGACTTCTGGTATGAATCAAGTCAATTAGCATTAAAACAAGCAAGAGAACAAAACAAGAAAAAAGAAGAAAAAATAAAAGAACTACAAGACTTCATAGCAAGATTCAGTGCAAACGCCTCAAAATCAAAACAAGCAACATCAAGAAAAAAGACACTAGAAAAAATACAACTAGACGAAATAAAACCATCAAACAGAAAATATCCATATGTAGACTTCAAACCAGACAGAGAACCAGGAAAAGAAATACTACAAGTAAAAAATATATCAAAAACAGTAGACGGAGTAAAACTACTAAACAACATATCATTCACAGTAAAACAAGACAACAAAATAGCATTTTTAGCAGACAACGAAAACGCAAAAACAATATTATTCCAAATAATAGCAGGAGAAATAGAACCAGACGAAGGAGAACTAATATGGGGAACAACAATAACACAAAGCTATTTCCCAAAAGACAACAACTACCTATTTGAAACAAACGAAAATATAACAGACTGGCTAAGAAAATACTCAAAAGACCCAGACGAAACATACGTAAGAAGTTTTTTAGGAAGAATGTTATTCTCAGGAGACGAAGCACTAAAAGAAGTAAAAGTACTATCAGGAGGAGAAAAAGTAAGATGTGTATTATCAAAAATAATGCTATCAGGAGCAAACTTCCTAATATTTGACGAACCAACAAACCACTTAGACATGGAAAGTATAACAGCAGTAAACAACGGAATGCAAAACTTCAAAGGAAACATACTATTCACATCACACGACCACCAACTAATGCAAACAGTAGCAAACAGAATAATAGACATCAAAGAAAACGGAGAAGTAATAGACAAAGAAATAACATATAACGAATATTTAGGAATATAACGCTAAGGTGTTTTTTGAGACCATACTCAAAAAGCACCTTAACTTTTCAAATAAATTTTATAAAAAGTAAGTGCATAAATAAAGAAAAATTTATGCACTAGAAAATAATTAATAATAAACTTAGATGTTTTTTGAGTCCGTCCCCAAAAACACCCAAAACACTATTGCTCACTTCCTAAATCAGAAACTTCAACATAATTATCAGAAGTCAAAGATTTATAGAAAGAAATAGTTGCAAATTGCATATAAGGTATTAACCATAAAAATCCAATACCCAAAGTAAAAGTAGCCAAAATTGCCCAACCAATAAAAGAAAATTGTAAGCAGAACAATTTACCACGATTACCAATCATAAGTTCTTTGCTCTTTAAAACACACTCCTTAGAAGTCATAGAAGGATTTTCAAAAGCAATAAAATAAGATAAAGCATAATAGTATGATCTAGTAGCCATTAAGATCGAAGAAACAATAAATAAAATCATACCAGCAATAAATAAAACTAAAGAAAATCCAGAAAGAGCCCCTAAACCATAAGCATAAGAAGCAGAAGAACTATAGGAATTTACCAAAGGCATTGTAGAAGATACAGCTACACCTGCTACTGAAAAAACAATAAGTACAATAGCAATTACAAACAAAACTATAGGTAAAACCAATTGTCCAAAAATGCTAAAAGAAACTTTCCAAGATCTTGAAAAATTACCATCAGAAAAACCTAATTTCAAAAAATCAAAAGCCTTAACATCTTCACCTAAAAATAATTTCAAAAAAGCAAAAATAAGACCAAATTGAATAGGCACTTCAATAATTGCAGCAGCTAATGAAGCCACTGAAGAAATCAAGCTATCATCTGGAAAAATACTTTGAATAGCATTAATAGCAATAGAAATAAGCAAAGAAGCCAAAACTATGCAAACAGCCTTACCCCATTTACCATCTAATTTTCTACGAGCATCAGTTCTAAAATCTGAAGAAATCATAAAAAAACCCCCTTTCATTTTTCATAAAAATATGATATGATAAACAACGAAAAAAGTCAATAAAATAAGGGATAAAAAAATCAAAATTCGACAAAACTAAAAACACCCATTAAGAAAGGAAAGTGAAAAAATGAACAAAATTAATAACACAATAGCACAAGAATTAGAAATAAAAGAAAGCCAAGTAGAAGCAGCAGTAAAACTAATAGATGAAGGAAACACAATACCATTCATAGCACGTTACAGAAAAGAAGCAACAGGAGGACTAAGTGACGAAACACTTAGGGATTTAGGAGAAAGACTAACATACTTAAGAAACTTAGAACAAAGAAAAGAAGAAGTTATCAAAACAATAGAAGAACAAGGAAAACTAACAGACGAAATAGTAAAAGCAGTAGCAATAAGCAAAACACTAGCAGAAGTAGAAGACATATATAGACCATATAAACAAAAGAAAAAAACAAGAGCAACAGTAGCAAAAGCAAAAGGACTAGAACCACTAGCAGAAATAATAATAGAACAAAAAGAAACAACACCAATAGAAGAAATAGCAAAACAATATATAAACATAGAGAAACTATCAGAAGAAGACCAAAAAAACAAAGACAAAGTAGTAAAAACAGCAGAAGAAGCAATACAAGGAGCATTAGATATCATAGCAGAAAACATATCAGACAACAGTAAATACAGAAAAGAAATAAAAAGAATATGTTATAGAGAAGCACAAATAGAAACAAAAGCAACAGACGAAGAAAAAAAATCAAACTACGAAATGTATTATGACAAACAAGAACCAATAAAATATATACCAAGCCATAGAATATTAGCAATAAACAGAGGAGAAAAAGAAGAATATATAAAAGTAAAAATACAAAAACCAGAAGAAAAAATACTAATATATATAGAAAAAGACACAATAAAAGGAGAAACACAATTCACAGAAATGCTAAAAGCAACGATACTAGACTCATTCAAAAGACTAATAGAACCATCAATAGACAGAGAAATACGTTCAGATCTAACAGAAAAAGCAGAAGAAAAAGCAATAAAAGTATTTGGACAAAACTCAAAACAACTATTACTAGGAGCACCAATAAAAGGAAAAACAGTAATGGGATTTGACCCAGCATATAGAACAGGATGTAAAATAGCAGTAATAGACGAAACAGGAAAAGTATTAGACTACACAACAGTATACCCAACAGAACCACAAAACGATGTAGAAGGAGCAAAAAAAGAACTATTAAAACTAATAGAAAAAGACAAAATAGACATGATAGCAATAGGAAACGGAACAGCATCAAGAGAATCAGAAATGTTTGTATCAGACATGATAAAAGAAACACCAAGAGAAATACACTATGTAATAGTAAGTGAAGCAGGAGCATCAGTATACTCAGCATCAAAACTAGCAACAGAAGAATATCCAGACATAAATGTATCAATAAGAGGAGCAATATCAATAGCAAGAAGACTACAAGACCCCCTAGCAGAACTAGTAAAAATAGACCCAAAAGCAATAGGAGTAGGACAATATCAACACGATGTAAACCAAAAAAAATTAGCAGAAAGCCTTACAGGCGTAGTAGAAGACAGTGTAAACAAAGTAGGAGTAGATGTAAACACAGCAACACCATCACTATTATCTTATGTATCAGGAATAAATGGAACAATAGCAAAAAACATTGTAAAATATAGAGACGAAAACGGAAAACTAAAAAACAGAAAAGAACTATTAAAAGTACCAAAATTAGGAAAAGTAGCATTTGAACAATGTGCAGGATTTTTAAGAATATTTGATGGAGACAACCCATTAGAAATAACAGCAGTACACCCAGAAAGTTATGAAGCAACAGAAAAATTATTAGCAAACTTAGGATTCAACAAAACAGACTTAAAAAACAAAGAAAAAATAGATGAATTAAGACAAAAACTAAAATCAGTAGACATAGCCCAAACAGCCAAAGAACTAGAAATAGGAGAAATGACACTAGCAGATATAATATCAGAACTATCAAAACCAGGAAGAGACCCAAGAGAAGACATGCCAAAACCAATTTTACGTTCAGATGTCTTAAAATTAGAAGACTTAAAAGAAGGAATGATACTAACAGGAACAGTAAGAAACGTAATAGACTTTGGAGCATTTATAGACATAGGAGTAAAACACGACGGGCTAGTACATATTTCAGAAATGAGTGACAAATTCATAAAAAATCCATCTGAAATAGTATCAGTAGGAGACATAGTAAAAGTAAAAGTAATAAAAATAGACATAGAAAGACAAAAAGTAGGACTATCAATGAAAGTATAAGATATAGTAAATTCAAAAATTTCATAAATTATTAACTTTAGTAATATATTAAAGTATAATAAAAAAAGACAAACCCACAAACGTGGTTTTGCCGAAATTAGTAAAAAAACTCACACCTAACTCGCCAAGTTAAAGATGTGAGTTTTTTTATATTATAGAAAAGTTCTTTACAAACTTTCACAACGTATCTAAACTAAAATTTACTATTTATACTTCTCCATAATCTCCTTAATAGAATCAAAATCATTACGCAAAATATCCAAAAACAAATCATCCAACTCAGGATCAAACTGAGAACCACGACAACGCTCAAACTCAGAAATAACAGTCTCTAAAGGAAGAGAATCACGATAAGAACGACGAGAAGTCATAGCATCAAAACTATCAGCGACAGCCGCAATCCTAGCCAAAAAAGGAATTTGCTCACCAGCCAATTTACCAGGATAACCAGAACCATCAAACTTTTCATGATGATGTTCAACAATAGGCAAAATATCCTGAAAAATAGCAGCATGAGACAAAATATGAACACCAATATTAGGATGTTGTTTAATTTGAGAATACTCATCATCAGTAAGTTTAGAATCTTTTTGCAAAATACTATCAGGAACACCAATCTTACCAATATCATGGAACAAACCACCAATTCTCAAAGTCCTAATATCAGACTCAGGCAAACCCAACTTTTCACCAATCAAAACAGAATATTCAGAAACCCTATCAGAATGTCCCCTAGTATAAATATCCTTAGCCTCAACGGTATAACGAAGAGTCTGAATACTATCTAAATAAGCCTGTTCAAGCTTATCATAAGTATCAGTTAATTTATCATTAATATGTTTAATCTCATTCATTTGTTTAATAGACTTAATACCAGACTCAATTAGCAATAACAACTGATCAAACTTATCACTTTTCTCGCAATACCCCTGAATATCCAATCTCTTAATAGTCTCCAAAGGAGGAGCCAAATCCTTATGACCAGTAAGCAACAAAATATATAAATCCTTATTAAATTTACGAATTTCCTCAACAACCTGATCACCATGAAAAGGAGTCATAATAAAATCCAAAATCATCAAATCAAAATGCTCATTTCTAACCCTCTCAATAGCCTCCATAGGATCAGTAACTCCAGTAAACTGATAGCCAGTCCTTTTTAAAAAAATAGACAAAGAATCAACAATACCCTGTTCATCATCAACAGCAATAATTTTATATTGACGATTTTCAGTATTCTCAACATTTTGTGGTGTACCAATTCTCATCCAAACATCCTCCTTGTTTATAAATTATCTATATTATATTGATAAAAATAAATAAATGCAAGAGATTTTAAAAACTTAATAAAAAAAATAAAAACAGACCATAAAAAAGAACAAACACAAAAAAATAGCAGGCCATTAAAAAAGCCCGCTTTATGAAGAAGAAAAAAATATAAACAAACTAAGTAACTTAATTATAGCATAAAAAAACAATATAATCTTACGAAAATTGTCGAAAAATTTTTTATTTTCAACTAATTTATAAAAATTCATAAAAAATCCAACAAAAAACTTCTTATTTTCAACTAATTTATAAAAACTCATAAAAAATTCAACAAAAAACTTTGCAAAATTCACAAAATTTGGTATAATTTAATTATAATGTTTTTGTAAAGGTGAATAAAAAATGAAGAAAAAAGAAGTTTTTAAAATTTATGAATTAACAAACCCACAAAAGAATATATTACAAATGGACCAAGTCAACAACAAATGCAGCAGTGTAAGTCACATACTATCAGTAATGAAACTAAACAGTGTACTTGACACAAAAATACTTAAGAAAACAATAGAAACAATAATAGAAAGGAATGACTCATTTCACATTCACTTTAAAAGAAACAAGGACGGATCATACAGTCAATTCTTTGCCGACCCAGAAAAACCAATAATAAACATACATAAAATAAACAACGAAAACATATCTCCAATAAAGGAGTTCTATAAAAATTTCGAACTATCACTAGTCCAACTATTTGCATTTGGGCTTGTATTCACACCAACACACACATATGTATTTTACAAATCACACCACATCATAGCAGACGGATGGGGAATGACACAAGTCGCAGAACAAATCAAAGAAATTTACTCAAAATTGCTTTCAGGCGAAACATTAGACAACTACACAAAACCAAGTTACACAAGCCTAATAAAAAGAGAGCAAGACTATTTAACATCTTCAAAATACAAAACAGACTACGCATTTTGGAACAAATACGTTTCAAACCTAGGCACAACGCGCCTATTTCACAATGACGACATGTTCCAAAAAGACGCAATTCGTTCAGAACATTTAATACCATCAACATTAGCTAAGGACATTGACTCTTTTTGTCAATCCAATTCTATTTCAGAATACGCATTTTTCTTAGCAATTCTATCTATATACTTTTCTAAAATTTATAACTCAAAAAACATGGTATTTGGAACACCATTTTTAAACAGACAAAAAAGAGTTAATGAATTTCAATCAACAGGATTATATATATGTAACCTACCACTACTAATAAATCCAATTAACAATAATGATTTTTTATCTTTATGCCGAAATATTAACACAACAAATTTGGCCTTATTTAAACACGCAAACTTCCCATGCCAACAAATACAACATTTATACCACAAAAACACAAACAAAACAGACTCATTATTCGAAGTAGGATTCTCTTACCAAATAAACGAATTACACGACACATTGCCAGACGGAGACAAAGGACACTGTGAATGGTGTTTCTTAGGAGAACAAAACAACCCACTAACAATACACCTAACAGTATTAAACCATGACAAACTCCTAAGCTTTGACTACTGGACATCATGTTTCACACAAAAAGAAATAAACCAAATGAACGAAATAATAAAACACCTAATAAAACAAATATTATCAGGAACACAAAACATATCAAAACTAAATGTCCTACCAGAAGAAGCCGTAGAAATAATAAAAAAATTCAACAACAGTGGAAACATACAAACAGACGACACAGTGGTAAACATATTCAAAAAAATAGTAGAAAAAAATCCAACACAAACAGCATTAATATGTGGAGAAGAAACACTAACATACTCAGAATTAGACCAAAAATCAACCAACTTAGCAAAATTTTTAATAAACAACAAATTACCAAAAGGCAAACCAATTGTACTATTTTTTGACAAATCATTAAACATGATAATCTCAATACTAGCAGTACTAAAAGCAGGATCATGTTATGTACCAATATTACCAAACGAAAACACAAGCAGAATAGAATACATATTAAAAGACTGCAACCCATTTTGCATTCTAACAGACAGAACACACAAAGAAACACTAAAAAACATAAATAGCACGATATTCACAGTAGACACCATTGAAAAAACACCAAAAGTCCAACTAGACACATCAAGCATTTTGCCAGAATCAGTCGCATATATAATATACACATCAGGCTCAACAGGAAACCCAAAAGGAACAATGGTAAAACACACAAACATAGTAAACCTAATAAAATCAATAGAAAAAGACAACACACTAAAAGCAAGCCACGAAGATGTATGCATGTCACTACTAAAATACTCATTTGACGCCTCAGGAATAGACATATACACAGCACTACTATTTGGAGCAACACTACTACTTGTAAAAAAAGAAGACGAACTAAACCCAGAAAAAGTATTACATCTAATAGAACACCACCACGTCACACGATCATTCTTAATACCAAAATGGATAGAACAAATAGCATACCAAGAAAAAACAGGAAAATACAACTTAACAAGTTTACGAATATTAGGATCAGGAGGAGAATCACTAAAACCATACCTTGTCCAAAACCTAATAAAAAAATATCCAGAACTAAAAATATTAAACTTATATGGACCCACAGAAACAACAATGTTCACAACATGTAAACAAATCAGCAAAGAAGACGCAAAAAGCAACACAAACACAATAGGCAGACCAATTTACGGATCACGATTAGCAATAGTAAACTCAGACCTAGAATTTTTACCACCAAACACAGAAGGAGAACTAATAATATATGAAGACAAAACATCAATAAAAAATATAGCAAAAGGATACTTAAATTTACCAAAACAAACAGAAAACAAATTTGTAACTATCTATAACCCAATAACACAAGAAAATGTAAAAGCATATAAAACAGGAGACATTGTCAAATTATCAACAAAAGGAGAAATAGAATTTATAGGAAGAGACGACGACGTAGTAAAAGTAAACGGAGGATATTTAGTAGCATTAAACGAAGTTGAAAAAAAGATACAAACACTACTAGGAAACGACTTTGACACATATCCAATAGCCATACCATTTAAAAACACAAAAGTCATAATACTATTTATAGTAAGTCACGAAACAAACATATCAATGTACAGTATAAGAAACTACATAAACAACAACATATCATTTTATATGAAACCAAAAAAAATCATAGAAATACCAGAATTTCCACGCAACTCATCAGGAAAAATAGACCGCAAAAAACTAAAAAAAATAGCAGAAGAATATATGTCAGAATCAAAAAACCGAGTAGAACACCCAAGAACCAAAACAGAAAAAGACATATACAAAGTCATAAAAAAATTTGTAGCAATAGACACAATATCAATAAATGACGACTTCATAGACGACCTAGGAATTGACTCACTAGACCTAACAAATGTATACACAGCACTAGACAAATACAACCTAGAAATACAAGACATATACAACAACCCAAACATAAAAGAACTAGCAAAATTCATAGACAGTAACCAATCATCATCAGACATAAAACCAAACTTAGCAAACCTATCATCATGTAAAATAACAAACCAAGTAAGGCAATTTGATATGACAACAGTCCTATTAACAGGCGTAACAGGATTCTTAGGGATACACATATTACGAGATTTGCTATTAAACGAAAAAGTCAAAAAAATAGACTGTATAATAAGAAACAAAATAAATGCAAACGGAAAAAAGAGACTAGAAAAAATGATGGAATACTATTATAACTCAGACCCAAAACTAATAAAACTAATAGAAAAAAAAGTCACCATATTTAACGGAGACGTCACAAAAGAATTACTAGGACTCGACCAAAAAAGTTACGAGCAACTAAAAAGTGAAGTAACAACAGTAATCAACTCCGCAGCAAATGTAAGACACTTTGCAAAACCAGACCAAATCAGAAAAGACAATGTAAAAAGTGTAATATACTTAATAGACTTTTGTGGATCCTCAATCTCACTAGCACATATCTCAACACTATCAATAGCAGGATTCAAAGGAAGCAGAACAAAAGACATAACATTTAACGAAAACACACTATACTTTGAGCAAGAATTCGAAAACAACCCATACTTAGTCAGCAAATTTGAAGCAGAAAAAGCAGTCCTATATGCAAGCAACTATAAAAGACTAAACGCCGCAATATTCCGTATAGGAAATATAATGCCACGCTATGAAGACGGAAAATTCCAACAAAACGCCACACAAAACGTATTCTTATTAGCCATGAAATCAATACTAGACTGCAAAATGATACCAAAAGAATTTTACAACACATCACTAGAATTCAGTCCAGTAGAAGAATGTTCAAAAATGATAGTCAACCTAATCAGCCAAAACGCAGGACGCACAATATACCACATATTAAACAACAACGAAATAACAATTTTAGAACTAACCACTTTACTAAACAGATTAGGATGTGATATAGTAGAAACAGACTTAGACACATTTAAAAACAACATAAACAAATACACTGACGAATACACAAAAGAATACCTATTAGGACAAAACTTAAACAAATACTCACAAAACTTAACACTAAAAGACTTAGAAAAAGCAAAACTATCATGGCATAAAACAGACACAGAATACATAAAAAAAGTCATAAAAGTAATAAAATCACTATAAAAATAAAAACAAAAAAATCAATAAAAGTAAACAATTATATAAAAAAGCAAAAAAAGCCAATAAAAGTATGCTATTATAAAAAAACAAAAAAAGAAAGGACAGTGACACAAATGGCAAAAAAAGCAAAAGACACAAAAGAAGTAAAAAAATTCAGATGGAAATTCACACTAATGGTATTAATAGTAGACGCAATAGCAGTAGTATTAATGTATTTCATAATGCCACTAGTACAAAATTTCCCACCACTCTCAGAAGACTTTGCATTCCAAAGAGACGTACAAGTCTTAACACATATACAACAATACACAGTAGCATATATATTAGGAATATCAATACACCTATTTTCATTTTCAATACTAATGAAAAACATTTATAAATACTTAAACAAATATTACCGAAAAGAAAAAATAGAATATGAAGAAATCCAAAAGGTAAGAAAAGACTGCATAAACATACCATACAAAGTATTTTTTGTACAAATAGCATTATTCATAGGAGTAGGACTATTCTTCAACTTCATAATGTTAGCATCAGCATTTGCCATAATGAGATTCACACTAATGATAATAGCACTCGCATCAATCCTATCAATAATCTTATTAATAGGATCACAAAAATACTTATACAATGTAATACTAACAACATACCAAGTATCAAGTAAATACAAAAAGCACACAGGATACAGAATAATAAACTCACAAAACCTATTATTCCAAATGGTACCATTCATAGCAGTAATATTAATAATAATCTCACTAATAGGATACTCAAAAGCAGTACAACAAGAAGGATTTGCAACAGCAAACTATTACCGAGTATATATAAAAACAAAAAACATACAACCAGAAGAAGTCAACATGGAAAACCTAAAAACAATATTAGGAAGTATACCACTAGAATCAGAAAGCCACTATTACTTCATAATACCACCAGGAGACAAAAACATATATGTATCAAACCCATCAGGAAGCATCAGTGACTTTGTACTAAAATACAGAGACTATTTTTACAACCAATCAAACGGAATACTATACGAAAGTTTTGGAGTAGACGAACAACTATACACATATGACATAAAAGACACAAACGGACAAACATGGTATATAGGATTCAAATACCCAGTAGTAGACCTGAATTTACTAACATACTTTGTACAAATAATAATACTAGTACTAATAGCATACTCAATATTCCTATATATATGGGCCCATAATATATCAAACAACTTAATAAGAATATCAAACAGTCTAAAAGACATACTAGACACAAAAAATTCAGACAAAAACAGAATATTACCACTAGTATCAAACGACGAATTCAGCGACCTATCATATTACTACAACAAAATACAAGAACTAACAGCCAAAAACATAGAACAAATACACGAAAACCAAAGCATGTTAATGGAAAGTGAACGACTAGCATCACTAGGACAACTAATAGGAGGAATAGCCCACAACTTAAAAACACCAATAATGTCAATAGCAGGAGCAACAGAAGGAATAGACGACCTAATCAAAGAATATGACGCCTCAATAGACAACCCACAAGTAACATCACAAGACCACCATGACATAGCAAAAGACATGAACAGCTGGACAATAAAAATAAAAGAATACACAGCATACATGTCAGACATAATCACAGCAGTAAAAGGACAAGCAGTAGTAATGTCAGAAGCAGACAATGTCACATTTGACATCGAAGAACTAGTAAAAAGAGTAAACATACTAATGAGACACGAACTAAAAAACGCCATAGTATACCTAAATGTAATAATGAAAGTCCCAGAACACACAATATTACACGGAGACATAAACAGCCTAGTACAAGTAATAAACAACATGATATCAAACTCAATACAAGCTTATGCCGGAAAACCAGAACAAAAAATAGACTTCATATTTAACAAAAACAAAAAAGGCAACTTAATAATATCAATAAAAGACTATGGCCCAGGACTACCAGAAATAGTAAAACAAAAACTATTCTCAGAAATGATAACAACAAAAGGAAAAAACGGAACAGGACTAGGACTATACATGTCATACTCAACAATAAAAGCACACTTCGGAGGAGAAATAACATTCGAATCAGAACCAGGCCAAGGCACAACATTCAACATCATATTAGGCGAAATAGAAAACTAAATAAAAACTGTAAAAGACTAATAAACAGCAATACATAGTATAGAAGCTGTAAAATAAAACTTTATAAAAATAAATTAATAAAAATAGAAAAAGTCAAAGCAAAAAACAAAAAATGAGATTGAGTTAAAATCATAAAGCAATCTCATTTTTCTATTGAACTTTTTTACAGCCCATATTTTTAAAAATTCAATACTTAAACATTAATAACCCAAAATAATATTGCATAAATAAAGAAAATAGTGTAAAATAAGAAAAAATAAAAGAAAGGCAAGAAACCACAAAAGCAAACAAAACAAATAAAAATAAAGCCAGCAAAATAAGAAAAATAAAAAAGAAGCTAAAAAAAGCCTCAAAGCCAACCAAGAAAGGAAGATAAAAATGGGAGATAACGAAAACAGAAAAGTATATAAAGCAAGACAAGTAAAAAACTATAGAGAGATGGTAGAATACTCATGCAAAAATTATGCACAAAACATAGCATACAAATACAAAAAAGACTACACAGCAAAAAATGTAGAATACATAGAAAAAACATATGAACAAGTAGGAAAAGACATAAAAGCATTTGGAACAGGACTATTAAACTTAGACCTAATGGGAGAAAGAATAGTAGTAGTAGGAAAAAACAGATATGAATGGTGCATTAGCTATTTAGCAACAACATGCAGTAACATGGTAATAGTACCAATAGACAAAGCACTACCAGACATAGAAATGCAAAGACTAATAGAAAGAAGTGAAGCAAAAGCAATAATCTTCGACGAAAAATACTTAGAAACAATAAAAAAAGTACAAGAAAAAGAAAACAGCAACCTAAAAACACTAATATGTATGGACAACATACAAGAAAAAGGAATAAAAACATTCAATGAAATACTAGAAGAAGGAAGAAACCAAATAAAAAACGGAGACCAAAAATACGACAACATAGAAATAGACGAAAACAAAATGTCAATAATGTTATTCACCTCAGGAACAACAAACGAACCAAAAGCAGTAATGCTATCACAAGCAAATATATGTGCAAACATAAGCAACATAGCATGTTGGGTAAAACTATACCCAACAGATGTATTATTATCATTCTTACCAATACACCACACATTTGAATGCACAATAACATTCCTATACGGATTTTACAGCGGAAGCCAAGTAGCATTCTGTGACGGACTAAAACACATACAACAAAACCTAAAAGAATACAAAGTAAGTGTATTTGTAGCAGTACCATTAGTATTAGAAACAATGTACAAAAAAATCCAAAAAGCAATAGAAGAACAAGGAAAAACAGGACTAATAAAAAAAATGACAAAAATATCAAACACACTATTAAAAGCAAAAATAGACATAAGAAAAATAGTATTCAAGCAAATATTATACAACTTTGGAGGACACCTAAGAGTAGTACTATATGGAGCAGCACCAATGAACAAAGCAACAATAATAGGATATAACAACTTAGGAATATCATTAGTACAAGGATATGGACTAACAGAAACATCACCAGTAGTAACAGCAGAAACAGACAAAGAAAAAAGACCAGGATCAATAGGACTAGCACTAGCAAACCTAAACCTAAAAATAGCAAACCCAGACAACGAAGGAGTAGGAGAAATAACAGTAAAAGGACCAAGTGTAATGCTAGGATACTATAAAAATCCAGAAGAAACAAAAAAAGTACTAAAAGACGGATGGTTCAGCACAGGAGACTACGGATACAAAGACAAAGACGGATTTGTATATATAACAGGAAGAAAAAAAGACATAATAGTACTAAAAAACGGAAAAAATGTATACCCACAAGAAATAGAATTTCTAATAAACAAAATACCATATATAGCAGAATCATTAGTATACTCAAGAGACAAAGACACAACAGACACAATGCTATGTGCCAAAATAGTATATGACAAAGACGCAATAAAACAAATGATAGGAGAAAAAACAGAAGAAGAATACAAAGAAATAATATGGCAAGAAATCAAAAAAATAAACCAAGAATTACCAATATTCAAAAAAATAAAAAATATCACAATAACAACAGAACCACTAAAAAAGACAACAACACAAAAAGTAAAAAGATACGAAGAACTAAAAAACTTAACTTAAGGTGTTTTCGGGGCCGGACTCAAAAAACACCCTCACAAAAAAGAAAAAACAAAAACTAAAAAAATAATTTACAAAAGAATAAAAAATGGAAAACTAAAAAAGAAACAGTTCACTAAAGAATAAAAAAGAAAAAAATGGAAAAACTAAAAAAGAAATAGTTCAAAAAAGAAAAGCAAACACATATTGAACTAAAAACCTCTAAAAATAAGAAGGGATGAGTTTTCCATGAAAAGAATAAAAAGAAAAAACACCAAAAAGAAAATAACAATAATAGCCATAATAACAGGAATATTATGGCTATTAAGCATATATATTTACACAACATACAGCAAAATAGAAATAAAAAGCGAAAATTACGAAGCAACAAAAACACAATCCACAGAAAGTGCACAAACTGTGGAAAAAGTAGAAGAAAAAAACAAAACAATAGCAGATATAATAGAAGAAACAACCAAAAGTATAGTAGGAATCTCAAAACTAAAAAACGCAGGAAAATCAATACTATCAACAAGTAACGAAGCAGAACTAGGACTAGGAACAGGAATAATAATATCAGAAAACGGATATATATTAAGCAATGCACATGTAACAGGAGAAAAATACAGTAAAAGCTATATAACACTAGAAAATGGACAAACTTACGAAGGAAAAGTAATGTGGAGTGACGAAAGCCTAGACTTATCAATAACAAAAATAGAAGCAAAAAATTTAAGTTATGCAAAACTAGGAGACTCCAGCAAAATACGAGTAGGAGAAACAGTATATGCAATAGGAAATCCAATAGGATTCGAATTCAGAAGAACAGTAACATCAGGAATAATAAGCGCAAAAAACAGAAGCATAAAAATAGAAGAAGAAAACAAGCAAACATACATGTCAGACCTAATCCAAACAGATGCAACAATAAACCCAGGAAACAGCGGAGGACCATTAATAACACCAAATGGGGAAGTAATAGGAATAAACACAGTAAAAATATCAACAGCAGAAGGAATAGGATTCGCAATACCAATAAATGTAGTAAAAACAATAATAGAATCTTACGAACAAACAGGAAACTACGAACAACCAACAATAGGAATATATGCCTATGACAAAGAAGTAATACCATATCTAGACACAAACATAAAATTCGAAAAAGGAATATATGTAGCACAAATAACACCAAAAGGACCAGCAGACGGAAGCGGACTAGAAGAAAAAGACATAATAGTATCAATAGACGAAAAAGAACTAAACACAATGAACGATCTAAGAGAATACATTTACACAAAAAAACCAGGAGAACAAGTAACACTAAAAATAATAAGAAAAAAAATAAGCAAAAGCATAATAATAACATTAGGAAAAAAGTAATACTCTAAAGAACAATCTAAACAATCATTCTAAAAAAGTATCACTAAAACCAAATTTTCTAGAATAATCTCTAGAATCAGGAAAAGCAACAAAAACAGAAGACTGATTTTTCTTCAAAAACTCAACAATATTATAAACATCAATCCAAATCTCATTAGGACTATCAACTTGAGAATCATCAAAAATAAGTTGCAAACCAAAATGAAGATGAGGAACATTAATATTATTAACATTCTCCTTCAAGCTATAACCAGTCATACCAAGATAACCAATAACATCACCAGCCTTAACAGAATCCCCCTCCTTCAAATCCCTAGCATAAGGATGATTCTTTCTAAGATGAGCATAATAATAATAACGTTTACCATCAAAACTTCTAATACCAACACGCCAACCGCCATACTGATTCCAACCAAGATGCTCAACAACACCAGACTCTACGGAAACAATAGGAGTACCAACACTACCCATCAAATCATTACCAAGGTGAGACCTCTTAAAACCATAAGAACGAGAATTACCAAAATCATCATAATGACTAAAACTATAACCCCTAGCAATAGGCAAAAAAGCCTTCAAACCATAAGAATTAACAAAAGCACGAGAACCATCCTCAAGCTCTTTTTCAACAGAAAAATCACCAATAAAATTAGAAAGAACAGCAGAATAACACTCAAAATAATAATCATAATACTTAAAATCACGAGTCAAATCAGACATAGAAACCCCAGAACTCAATTTAGAAACAACAAAATCCAAATCCGACTTTTTATAATTCTTAAAATTACCACCATATTTACAAGCAAGAAAAGACAAAAGTTCAATCCAATTAAATTTAATTTCAGAATTCTCAGAATGAGAAGAAATATCAAGTTTAGAAGTATCATTCAAAGCATCATAACAAACATTAAAATCAACCCATTTAATAAAACTCTTATTATTATCAGAATTAATATTCGAATTAGAATCATCATTAATATTATCAGAAGAAAGAGCAAAAGAATACATAAAACAAGAAATAAAAATCAAAATAAAAAAAACAATAATAAAATTTTTAGAAAATCTAAAACACTTAATAAACACAAAAACACCACCAAACACCAAAAGTTATCATCAAATAAATATAAATATTATAATTTATCAAAACAAATCTATTTACAAAAGATTAAAATCTCTGAAATCAAGACAAAAAAACAACCTATACATAAAATACAAAAAATAAAAGTACAAAAATAATCCAAAGAACCATCAATAAAATATATTTAAAAAAGCAAAAAATATGATAAAATAAAAACACAAGAAAGGAAAGTGATAAACATGAGAATATTAATAATAGAAGACGAACCAAAAATAGCAGAAGTAATATCAAGCAGACTAAAAAAAGAAAACTATGTAGTAGATATAAACAAAAACGGAGAAGAAGGACTAGACAACGCATTAACAAACATATATGACTTAATAATACTAGACGTAATGTTACCAAAAATAAACGGATTTGAAATACTAAAACAAATAAGAAAAGAAAAAATAGAAGCAAAAGTAATAATGTTAACAGCAAAATCAATGTTAGACGACAAACTAACAGGATTCAATTCAGGAGCAAACGACTACATAACAAAACCATTCCATGTAGAAGAACTAGTAGCAAGAGTAAACGCACAACTAAGAATGAACCAAAACCAAACAAAAAAAGACTACATAGAAGCAGGAGACATAAGACTAAACACAAAAACAACAACACTATACTGCACAAAAACAAACGAAGAAATAGAAATAATATGCAAAGAATTTCAAATAATAGAATATCTAATAAAAAACCCAAATCAAGTAATATCAAAAGAACAAATATACGAAAAAATATGGGGACTAGAAAATGAAAGCGAATCAAACAACTTAGAAGCATACATATCATTTATAAGAAAAAAACTAAAATCAATAGGATCAGAAGTACAAATAAAAGCAATAAGAGGACTAGGATATAAACTAGAAGCCAGAAATTAAAAAAGAAAGGAACCCAAAAATGGAAAAACTAAAAAGAAAAACATTCATAGTAATATTCAGTATACTAACAATATTTTTAATCAGTATATTATGCATATTCAACTATCAAGACTATAAACACGAAAAAACAGAAATAAACAACAACCTAAACAAAATAAACAGAAGAAACGAAAACATAGAATTTAACATAGAAAAAAACAAAGAAGAAGACCAAAACAAAAACAAACAAACAGAAGAAAACACAATAGAAAAAGAGCTAAACCAAAACATCCAAATTAACGAACCAATAGACAAAAATCAAAATATACAAACAGAAGAACAACCAATAGAAGAGCAAACCAAAACAGAGCCAATATTTATGGACGCAATAGTATACACAATAATTTACAACGACCAAAAAGAAGTAATAGAAATATTAAATCACACACAAGGAACCACATCAGACAACAAAATAAAAGAAAAAGCCCAAGAAATATTAAACCAAGAAAACGCAAAAACAATATATGTAGGAAACTTATATATAGAAGAATATTCATACTCATTTAAAGGACACAACACACTAACAATAATAGACAATCAAATGTCAAAAAACAGACTACAATCACTACTAAGAATGTCAATAATAATATTCATAATATTAGAAATGATAATAATAATAATATCAACAAAAATAACAAGTTGGATAATAAAACCAGTAATAGAAACATTTAACAAACAAAAACAATTCATAACAGACGCATCACACGAACTAAAAACACCAGTAGCCGTAATAATGGCAAACGCAGAAGCACTAGAAAATGAACCAGAAGAAACAAAATGGTTAGAAAACATAAAAAGTGAATCAGAAAGAATGAATGAACTAATATCAAACTTATTAGATCTAGCAAAATTAGAAAACGGAGCACAAAAAGAAGAATACACAACAACAGACAGTGACAAAAGTGCAATATTAGTAGAAAATGGAGGAAACGCAACAATAGAAGGAGCAACAATATCAAAAACAGGAGGAGACAGCACAAACACAGAAAACTCAGAATTTTATGGAATAAACTCAGGAATACTAGTCACCCAAAACTCAACAGCAACAATAAAAAACGCAACAATAGAAACAAAAGCAAAAGGAAGTAACGCAGTATTTTCAACAGGAACAGACTCAAAAATATATATAAATGACTCAAAAATAAACACAACAGGAAGCAGTTCATCAAGAGGACTAGACGCAACATATGGAGGATATATAGAAGCAGAAAATGTAGAAATAACAACACAAGGAGGAAGCTGTGCAACACTAGCAACAGATAGAGGAGAAGGAACAGTAACAGTCAAAAACTCAAAACTAGAAACAAACGGAAGCGGATCACCAATAATATATTCAACAGGAAACATAAGCATAGAAAACACAGAAGGAACAGCAAACGGATCACAAATGGTAGTAATAGAAGGAAAAAACACAGCAACAGTAACAAACTCAACACTAACAGCAAGTGGAACAGGAAACAGAGGAGAAACAGACCAAGCAGGAATAATGATATATCAATCAATGTCAGGAGACGCAGGAGAAGGAACAGGAACATTCACAGCAACAAACTCAAACCTAAGTATCCAAGCAAACTCAAAATATTACAAAACAGCACCAATGTTTTTCATAACAAACACAGACGCAATAATAAACCTAAAAAACTGCCAACTAACTTACGGAAGCAACACATTAATAAGCAACAAAGGAACAACAGAATGGGGAACAACAGGAACAAACGGAGGAAACTTAACACTAAACGCAGAAAACCAAACATTAAAAGGAAACATAGAAATAGACAACATATCAACACTAAAAATGAACTTAACAAACAGCCAATACACAGGAACAATAAACGGAGAACAAACAGCAAAACAAATAGACATAAAAATAGACAGTAACACAAAAATAAAACTAACAGGAAACTCTTATGTAACATCACTAGAAGACGAAGACACAACTTACAGCAACATAGACTTTAATGAATACACACTATATGTAAACGGAACAGCAATAAACTAAAAAAGGAAACAACATAAAAAAAGTAAATAAAAAACTAAAAAACATTAAAAATAAAATTATAAAAATCAAAAAAGGAACGCAAGCAATATTTCACAAATCCAAATATAGCTTAAGCGTTCCATTAATTATTTCACACAAAATTTTCTAAAAAAATCTCGTACAGTGTAACTAACTCAAGTAAAAAATATTACCACCAATGATATAAAAAAACAAAAAACACAGTCGATCGAAAAAGTAAATTCTATTTGGAAAAACTAAACAAAAAATACTTTTAAATAAAAACCAAAAGTATTGCCAAAAACCAAAAAGTCATATAAAATAAAAGAAAAAAATAAAAACAAAGAAAAAAAGAAAAAGAAAACACAAAGAAAAGTAAGAAAGGAAAGATAAAAAATGAAAGTATTAATAATATCAGATATACATGGCTCAGGATACTATGCAGAAAAAATAAAAGAAATAGAAAAAAAAGAAAAACCAGAAGAAATAATAATATTAGGAGACTTATACTACCATGGGCCAAGAAACGAACTAAGCCAAGAATACGAACCAATGAAAGTAGCAAAAATACTAAACTCAATGAAAGAAAAACTAACAGTAATAAGAGGAAACTGTGACGCAGAAGTAGACGAAATGATATCAGAATTCCAATTTCACGACTATGTACTAAAAGAAATAAACGGAAAAAAGATCTACTTCACACATGGACACAAATACAACATAGAAAAGATCCCGTATGAAGAATTTGAAATAATGATATACGGACACACACATCAAGGCTTTATAGAAGAAAAAGAAGGATACATCTTCGCAAACCCAGGATCAATATCACTACCAAAATGCAACACAGAACACAGCTATATAATACTAGAAGAAAACAAAATAATACTAAAAAATGTAGACGGAAAAATAATAAAAGAATACGAAATAAAATAGCAAAAAACAACAAAAAAGATAAAAAAACATAAAGCAAAACAAGAAAAATAGTGTACAAAACAAAAAAACATAATAAAAAAAGCAAAGAACAAAAATAAAAAAGTAAAAAAACAAACAAGAAACAAAAAAATGAAAAAAGGAAGGAAAAGAAATGAATTTTGAAGAAATGTCAAAAGAAGAACTAATAGAATACATAAAAAACATAAATGAAACAAACAACGGCAAATACGGACTACTATGGGACAAAGAAAAAGAACCAGAAAAAATAATAGAAGAATGCAACAAAAACATACCAATACTAAAAGAAATAGAAAACAAAAAAATAGAAAATGAAGGAGAAAACAACATACTAATAGAAGGAGACAATTTCCATGCATTAGAAGCACTAAACTACACACACGAAGAAGCAATAGACATAATATACATAGACCCACCATACAACACAGGAAAAAACGACTTCATATATAACGACAAATTCATAGACGAAGAAGACGGATACAGACACAGCAAATGGTTAAACTTTATGTACAAAAGACTAAAAATAGCAAGAAACCTATTAAAAAAAGACGGAGTAATATTCATATCAATAGACGACAACGAATTCGCACAGCTAAAACTATTATGTGACAAAGTATTTGGAGAAAAAAACTTCATATCAATGCTATCAGTAGAAAACAATCCAAAAGGAAGAAAAAACTCAAAATTTATATCAGGAAGTAACGAATACTGTCTAATATACGCAAAAAACAAAAACGAATCATACTTCATAGAAAACATACCAAAAAGTGAAAAAGACTTAATAAAAGACGAAAACGAAAACTATGTACAAAAAGGAGGAAAAAGAGTACTAGTAGGAGAAAACAAATACAACAAACCAGTAGAAGACATAGAATCAGAAAAAAACTACACAGTATATTACAACCCAGAAACAAACGACATAAAAATAAAAAAAGAAAAAAGCATAAACGACATAAATCAAGAACTAACAGAACAAGGATACACAAGATATTACTCATACAATAAAGGGAAACTAGTACAAAACACATACACAAAAGCCAAATTCGAAGAACTATTTTACAGTAACAAATTAGAAATCAAAGAAAACAAAATATACGAAAAAAACTACAGCACAACAATAAGACTAAAAAGTATGATAGTAAACAAAAAATACACAGCGATCATAAACAACCAAAAAGTAAAAAACTATGAAATAGACGTAAAAACAACATCAGCAGGAACAGCACTAAAGAAAATGTTCAACACAAAAGAAAAAATATTTGACAACCCAAAAAACGTAGGACTATTAAAACTACTAATATCATTAAAAAACAATAAGGACGCCACAATCTTAGACTTTTTTGCAGGATCAGGAACAACAGCACAAGCAGTAATAGAACTAAACCAAGAAGACAACGGAAAAAGAAAATTCATAATATGCACAAACAACGAAAACCAAATATGTGAAAAAGTAACATACCCAAGAATAAAAACAATAATAACAGGAAAAAGAGAAGACGGAACAAAATACTCAGAAGGAAACAAAGAAACACTAAGATACTACAAAACAGACTTCATAAAAAACGAAGGAACAAAAGACCAAATATATTATGACCTAACAGAAAAAAGCATACCAATGATATGCATAAAAGAAAACACACACGAACAAATAGAAAAAAATGACCAATACGCAATATACACGAACAAACAAAAAAACAAATACACATGTATATACTTTGACACAATCCAAACACAATATAAAGAATTTATAGAAAAAGTAAAACAAATAAAAGAAAAGAAAAAACTATATATATTCACACTAGGAAACGAAATAGAAGAACAAGAACTAAAAGAAATAAAAAATTACAAAATAGAAGCAATACCACAAAAAATATACGACAAATACAAAAAAACATCCAAAATAAGCAACGAAAAATAAAAAAATAACACAGCAAAAAAATAAAAAACAAGATAATCAAATCTAAAAACCAAGAAAAACAAAATAAAAAAAGATAACAACAAAAAATAAACAATAACAAAAAAATCAACTCAAAAAATAAAAAAGAAAGGAAAAAAAGATGAAAGAGCTAAAAAATTACCAACAAAACGCAATAGACCAGCTAATGCAATTCACAGAAATGTTTCTAAAAACGCCAAAAAACGAAACAATAATATTTCAATCACCAACAGGAAGCGGAAAAACAATCACAATAGCAAGATACATACACGAGCTAACAAAAGAAACAAAAGAAGACCTATGCTTTCTATGGATAAGCATAGGAAAAGGAGAATTACAAGTACAAAGTCATAAAAGTGTAAAAAAAGAAATAGGAGACACAATAGAATGCAGTCTATTAGAAAACGAATTTTTCGGCTCAAGAGACATAATAAATCAAAATGAAATAGTATTTGTAAACTGGGAAAAAATAAGAAAAAAAGACAAAAAAACAAAAGAATTCAATAACACGCTAATGAAAGACTGGGAACAAAACAACTTCCCAACAATACTAAAAAACACAAGAGAAAACAGAAAAATAATACTAATAATAGACGAAAGTCACTCAAGTGCAACAACAAAAAGAGCAAAAGAAATAAGAGACGAAATAATAGCACCAAACCTAACAATAGAAATGAGTGCAACACCAGTATTCAACTCAGAAAACATCAACGCAAGAGTATATGTAGAACCAACAGACGTAATAAACGAAGGAATGATAAAAAAAGAAATAATAATAAATGACAAAATAGCAGAAGCAATAGAAAAAGAAGAAAACGAAAAAAGTTCAGAATCACTAGTATTAGAATCAGCCTACTACAAAGAAGAAGAACTAAAAAAAAGATACCAAAAACTATACAACGAAGGAGAAACAAAAAATCTAATAACCCCACTAACACTAATACAAATACCAAACTCAAACTATGGAGAAGAAAAAAGAGCAGCAGTAGAAAAATTTCTAAAAAATAAAGGAATAACAACAGAAAACGGAAAACTAGCAATCTGGCTAAACGACGACAAAATAAACAACAGTTACGAAGAACTAAACACAAACGACAGCAAAGTAGAATACTTAATATTCAAAATGGCAATAGACACAGGATGGGACTGTCCAAGGGCACAAATACTATTAAAATTCAGAGAAGTCAACAGCATAGTATTTGAAATACAAACAGTAGGAAGAATACTAAGAATGCCAGAAGCCAAACACTACACAGACGAAGCACTAAACAGATCATACGTATACTCAAACATACAATCAATAGCCATAAAAAAAGAAATATACAACCCAAACATAATAAAAACATATAACTCAAAAGTAAAAGAAGAATACAAACCAGACATAAAAATAGCAATAAACGCACAAAGCACACAAGACCAACTAAATATACTAAACATAGAAAATGCGTCAACCATAGAAAGTGGATCAATCATAGAAAGCACATCAAACACAGAAAACACAGAAAACCCAATAAACAAACAAAATGCACAACAAATAGAAAACCAAAATAGCGAATACACACAAATATCACTAGAACTAGAATATGAACAAGCAATAAAAAACATAATAGAAAACCAAATAAAAAAAGAAGAAAACACACAAACAAACACAACACAAAACAACGAAAAAGAAAACGCAACAAACGAAAACCAAAAAAACAACAATGAAGAAAGCAATGAAGAAAACCAAACAAAAAAGAACGAAGAAACAACAACAGAAAAGAAACAAATAATGACACTAAAATCATACTACAAAAAAAGAACAGACTATGGAGACATCACAAGCTCATTTTACAAAGTATATGAAAGAGAATTTTGCAAACACTTCAACATACCAGAAAAAGAAAATATCCCAATACAAGACACAATAACAAACAAAGAAAAAATGAAAGAAGCAGGAATAAACTTTGAATACAGAAAAAAAGACTCAATACTAAGTGACGTACACATAGAATCAGAAAAAGTAGACGAAGAAATAGAAATAAAAGAACAAGAAAATTTGGTAGACATAATAATGAGTGATGACGACTTACAAAACGACTTCGAAAAAGTAATAAAAAACAACTTAAACGGATTCGCACCAGTAAGATCAATACCAACAGTAAAAACAGCAATAATAAGCACATTCGGAAAATATCTATATATAAGACCACAAAACAAAGGAATAATACTAATACAAAACATAGTAGTAAACAACAACGAAACATTCGGAAAAATAATAAGCACAGCAACACAAAACTACAAGCCAATACACGAATATGAAGTAGACCAAAAAGAAAAATACGAAATAAACGAAGAATGGCACATACCATTTGACAAAAATTACAACCCAAACACAAACATAAAAATAGAATCAAAACTATCAATACACCAACCACTATATGTAGAAACAAAAGAAGGAAAAGCAGACAAACTAGAACTAGAATTCATAGAATATCTAGACAAACACGAAAACAGCATAGAATACTTTTGGAAAAACGGATCAGAACACATGAACACCAACTTCGGAATAGCAAAAGAAGACGGAACAGCATTCCAACCAGACTTTCTAATACAATTCAAAGACGGAAGAATAGGAATATTTGACACAAAAGCAGGAAAAGGATACAACGAAAAAGACAACGAAATAAAATCAAACGCACTACAACAATATATAACAGACGAAAACAAAAAAGGAAAAAACATAGTAGGAGGACTAGTAGTAGAAAACAACGGAACATTCTATTACTATGACAGAACAATATATAAAACATACAAAGAAAAACCAGAACAATGGAAAAGTTTCGAAGAACTAGTAAAATAAAAAAAAAAACTAAATATCCACCAGAAACAGAAAAAGAAGTAATTATTGGTTATATTGATAAAATTAGAAAAAAGATGCCAATATGGAAGCAAGGTGGAAAGGAGGATAATACAGTACAATTTCTTAAAGTAGGAAGAAAAAAAACTTGCCCTTGTGGTATTTTTAAACCTGTAAAACAGAGACAATTTAAAGAAAGTATGATATAATGAACCGTAAATAAGAATGAAAGGGAATGATTGAAATGAAAATATTAATTATATGTAGTAAAGCATTTTATAAGGATATTGCACCAATAAAAGAAAAACTAGAGGAGAATGGACATGTAGTTGAATTACCAAATTCATATTATTAACCTGATGCAGAAAAGAAAAGTTGGAATTTAGGAAAAAAAGCTCATAGTGAGTTTAAAGCAAGAATGTTTAAAATGAGTGAAGAAAGAATTGCAACAATGGATGCTGTATTAACTTTAAATTTTGATAAAAATGGTAAGAAAAACTATATTGGAGGAGCGACTTTTATTGAAATATATGAAGCATTTATGAAAGGTAAAAAAATATATTTATATAATGATATTCCTGAAGGAATGTTGTATGATGAAATTTCAGGATTTTCTCCAATTGTCATAAAAGGAGATATAAATTTAGTAAAGTAGGAAGTGAGATGAATGATAGATAAAGTTGGCGGAGTAATTTTAAAAGATAAGCAAATATTAGTACAAAGGAAAAAGAATAACAGAGAGGAATGTATAATTCCAGGAGGAAAAAGAAAAGAGAAAGAAACAGATTTTGAAACATTAAAAAGAGAGTTACATGAAGAATTGACAGTAGATTTGATTAAAGTAGAATTTCTTGGTGGATATGATGACATAGCTTGTTTTTCAAATGAGCCAATTCATGTGCAAACCTACATTGCACAAATAGACGGAGAAATAAAATGTAATAATGAAATAAAAGAGGCAATTTGGATTGATAAAAATTATAAGGAAAAAGGTATAAAAGTAGGTAGTATTTTAGGAGAACATGTCATACCTAAATTAATAGAAAGAGGATTAATGTAAATGATTTTAGTAAGTGCATGTTTAGCAGGTATAAATTGTAAATATAGTGGTGGAAATAATTATAATGAAAAAGTTTTTAATCTTGTAAAAGAAGGAAAAGCAATACCAATATGCCCTGAACAATTAGGTGGATTACAAACACCAAGAAATCCTGCTGAAATTAAAATAGTTGATGGAAAAAAATATGTTATAGATGAGAAAAACAACAATGTAACAGAAAATTTTGAAAAAGGTGCAAAAGAAGTATTAGAATTTGCAAAAAAATTAAATATAAAAAAAGCTATACTTCAAGCAAGAAGTCCATCTTGTGGGACAGGAAAAATATATAGTGGAAATTTTGATGGTAAATTAATACAAGGAAATGGTATACTAGCAGAACTTTTAATAAAAAATGGAATTGAAGTTATTAGTAGTGAGGATTATAAATAGATTGTAATCGAAGAAAAAGGATAGCATATTGCCACAAATAATATTTAGAAACTAGAATATGATAGGAGATAGATATGATTAGAGATTTATAAAAAACAAATGTCAATCATTTTTGAAAATGTCTTAAAAAATTTTATTTATTAGCACTAAATTTTTATAGTTTAGTGCTAATATTTTTGGGCTTATGAAAACCCCATGTTATACACGGGGTTCTAAAAGCTTCTAGCTATGAGTAGAAAAAATCCTCCTTTTTGATATAATAGATGTGGTCGCCAACCGCAAATAAAATAAAAGATAGTGTAAAGTAATCTATGAAAAATTGGAATATGAAAAAACTATCAAGAAAAAGTAAAAAAGCACATTGAAAAGTTAAAAATATACAAAAAAGCATGATAAATAATACTTCAGACTAAACAATTTTAACAATATTTGTAAATGTTTTGTCAAGTGGTCACTTGCAATGTTAAAAAAAGAAGGGGAAACATTTCTAATAAAAAATTGGGACAAATATCAAAGTATTGAAAAGTATGAAAAATATCAAATACAAAACAGAGAAAGACAAAGAAAATATCGTGAAAATCATAAAAGTGAAATTGAAAAAAGTAACGTTATACAAGCGTTAGGTAACGGAGAAGAAGAAAACAAAAAAGATTTAGAAAATAATAAAGAAAAAAATATAAGAGAGGAGAACGAGAATGGATTTAGACAATACAAAATCTGATGAAATTATTCACAAAGAGTTCAAAAAGTGTGGATTTTGTGGTAAAGAATTAAAACCAATAGGACTTGATTATTTATATGCTAATATTTCTCCAGATGCAATTAAATACGAAAGATGTAATTGCAATGAGGCACAAGAATACTGGAAGAAGATAGATGAGCAAGAATATGAAATAGAAAAAAGAAAACATTATAAGAATATTATAAATAAAATTTACAAGAAGAACTATGTTGAAGAAAAATTTCAAGAACAAGACTTTGAAAATTTTAATATTAATTCAGAGAATGAAATGGCAGTAAAAGTTGCTAAAGATTATACAAATAAAAGTATAGAAAAAATGCAAAATGACGGACTGATAATAACGGGCGAGTCAGGAGTTGGAAAGACACATTTAGCAGCATCAATTGCTAACAAATTAATTGAAAATGATAAGATCGTTTTAATGGGAAGAGTAACAATGTTATTGGACATGATTAAGGAAACATTTAGAGACAATACAAAGTCAGAGAATGAATTAATAGAATTATATTCAAATGTAGATATGATTATAATTGATGATCTTGGAACAGAAAAAATAAGTCAGTGGGCATTAGAAAAATTGTATACAATAATTCAAAATAGAAGTGAAAATAGATTACCAATAATAATTACAACTAGGTTTGATAAACATGGATTAATAGAAAGATTTAGTCAAAGTCAAGATGAACAATTGGTAGATGCAATAATATCAAAATTATATCAAATGTGTTATGGAATAACACTAAAAAAGGTAAAAGAAAAAGAGTTAGTATAAGCCGCAAAACTAAAATACTAACCCAAATCTTTATACAATTATTGTAGTACAAAAATATAAAAAAGTAAATAGGAAATGAAAGAAAAAAGTACTTGGATTTTGATAAAAAAGTCCAAGTATTTTTCAAAATATTGTGTGCATTTGATAGAAAAAGTAATGGCTTTAGTACTAAAAAAGAGTGCAGTATTGTCCTAACAAGCAATGAATTTCGTCAGCTAGAAATTCTAAATGGGGAAAATCCCCAATCCCCTTTTTAAATGAGAGGAGAAAGCAAATGGTAACAACAAAAATATGGAAAGTACAAAAGAGATTAAATCATGTAATTGATTATGCAACAAATGAAGAAAAGACAAGAAAAAATTCTAATGGATATGGAATGGATAAATTTGATAGTATCAGTCAAGTAATGACATATGCAACTAATCCAGATAAAACAGAAAAACAATTTTATACAACAGGCATAAATTGTGAAGTAAAAGATTCAGTTAAACAAATGCAACTTGTAAAAATGATATATGGAAAAGAAAATGGAATATTAGCATTTCATGCTTATCAATCTTTTAATGAAGGAGAAGTTACTCCAGAAATAGCGCATGAAATTGGAGTAAAACTTGCAAATGAAATGTGGGGAGACAGGTTTCAAGTTGTTGTATCTACACATTTAAATACAGAACATCTTCATAATCATTTTGTAATCAATTCGGTTTCATTTAAAGATGGAAAAAAGTATTATAGCAATTTAACGAATACAGCATTGCTAAGAAAAACATCAGATGAAATATGTGAAGAATATGGCTTAAGTGTTTTAACAGAAAAGACTTGTAAATCAGGAATAAATTTTGAAAATTTTTATAAGAAATCTATGAGAGATTCAGATTATTATAAATTTGCAAAAGAAGATATAGATTATGCAATCAAACATTCATATACTTTAAAACAATTTCAGCAGATGCTAGTATCAATGGGATATAGCTATTATTATAGAGCAGATAAATTAAGTGTGAGAAGAGAGCCATACAAAAGAAATATAAGAAGCGAAAGAGCATTTGGAGAGGAGTACTCATTGGAAAATATCAAAAGAAGAATATTTGAAAATGATTATAAAAAATTAGAAAAAATGCTTCCCTATAGAGTAGTAAAAAACAGACATTTTACAACTAGAAATAAAATAAGGAAGAAATATAGACCCAAAGGGATTGTTGCATTGTATTACTATTATAGATATTTGCTAAAGTTATATACCAAAAAGAATATACAATATAAATTGACTCCTGAAATGAGGGCAGAAGTAAAAAAGATGGATGAGTATTCGGAAAGAATTAGATTTTTATGTAAGTATAAGATTGAGACTATGAGCGATGTTGATAATATTAAAGAACAGAAACAGGAAGAATTGCAGAAAATTTTGAATATTAGGAATAGACTGTATTATAAGAGACAAAAGTTAAATAGTGGAATTGAAAAAGATATGGTTACTAAAGAAATAATTGATGTTACTGCTACTTTAACAAGGTTTAGAAAAGAGATTAGGTTGTGTGATAAATTTTATGATGATGTGCCAAAAATGAAGGAACAAATAAAAGAAGTAGATGATAAAGAAAAGCAGAATACTAAAGAGAAAGAAGAGAAAAATTTAAAAAGGAAGAAAGATGATAGATTGATAAATTAGAAAAAAACAAGTTTGCCACATGTAAAAAAATATATTTTTATATTAACTTGCGAAAAAAATATAAAAATATTAAAAAACTTGCGAATATATACTTGTTTTTTCTTATTTTTTAGCAAAATAGTGGATATTTTTGACAATATATGATAAAATGAAAGCAAATTTTATAATATAGTTAGGAGTAAGAAGAGTATGGAAGATTATAGTGCAAAATTAACAGCAGAGCCTTTCTTATATAACGAAACAAAAACAATTGCAAAATTTTTGCTAAATGGAGAAGAAGAAGAGAAACTTCGCAAAAGAAATATAGAAGAAAATTTAATAAAATATAAATCACCCAAAAGCATTGTGCGAGTAAATTCTCCAATATTTAGAAGACTAGATGCTATGGATAAAGAAATGCTTGAAGATTTTGTGTATTCTGATATAGAAAATAGCAAACACATACTTTTATACGCAATAATGAAAACAGATAAACTTGTAAGAGATTTTATATTGGAAGTTTATAAAGATAAATTGATGATGAGAAAAGAATATATAGAAAAGTTTGATATAGATAATTGGTATGAAGAAAAATGTATATTAAGTAATACCCTAAAAGAGAGAAGTGAAACAACATCAGCAAAATTAAAACAAGTAATAATGAAAATTATGCAAGACTCTGGATTAGTGATAAAAGAAAAAACAAGATTTAAAATTGTAAGACCATTATTAAAAGAAAAATATATAAGTATGTTAGATAAAAATGGGGACTTAGAATATGCAAAAGCAATAGGGGGGCTATTATGAAAAGTATAAATGCAAGATTAGACGAAATGACAAAGAAGTTAAGTAGTAAAGATTTATTTGAATCCAATGGACTTGGTAATGAAATAAATTTTCATGTATTTGATTATGATCCTGAAGACGAATATATTGTTAGAGAATATCTTGAAAATTACTTGTTAAAGAAAGAAAAGTTAAATATAAAAGTATTTGATATATATGACATAATAATAGATATTTTAAAAGAAAAAGGATTCTTAGAAAAAGTATTTGCATTTGAAAAAAACAAAGGAACAAAATATATAAATGAAATAATATCAAAAACATTAGGAATAGGCTCTAACAATGATTTGATTATGAAAAAAATTAGGGAAGAGGTACAACCTGATCAAATAATACTAATAACAGGAATAGGCAAATGTTATGGAATTGTGAGAGGACATACAATTTTAAATAATTTACATAGTGTTATAACAAATAATCCGTTAATAATGTTTTATCCAGGTAGTTATGATGGACAAAGTTTCAAACTATTCAATAGATTAGAAAATGATAATTATTATAGAGCATTCCAATTTGTAGGAAGAAAATAGGGGGAATAATGAAATGGAAAATTTAAAAAGAATTTATGCAAAAGACATAGACAGAGAAATACAAGGAGTTATAAAAGTAGATGATGAAAGCTATATAAGTCAAGAATTAGAAGAATATGTAGTAACAGATGAATTATTAAAACACTTCAACAGCTTTTTTGAAGCATATAATGCTGGAATAAACTCTAATACAGAAAAAATGGGAGTTTGGATTTCTGGTTTCTTTGGTAGTGGTAAATCACACTTCTTAAAAATTATTTCTTATCTATTAGAAAATAAAATTGTAAATGGAAAACCAGCCGTTGACTACTTTGATGACAAAATTCAAGATAAAATGTTACTTGCAGATATAAAAAGAGCAGGAAATATTCCTACAGATGTTATTTTATTTAATATTGACTCCAAAACAGAAAACACAAATGGAATGAAAGATAAAATATTAGATGTATTTGAAAAAGTCTTTAATGAGAAAATGGGATTATCCATAACTCCTTTCGTAGCTGAAATTGAAAGATTTATAATTAGTCAAGGAAAATACGAAGAGTTTAAAGAAGAATTTAAAAATATTTGTGGGCAACCTTGGGAAGAGATGAGAGATGGTATTCAATTCGTTCAAGACGAATTTAGTAAAGCATATTCTAATGTACTTGGAAAAACAATAGAAGAAGCAAATGAAGTAATTGATAGAACAGAAAAAAATTATTCTTTATCAGTTGAAAAATTTGCAGAAAGAGTAAGAGATTATATAAAATCAAAAGAAAATAACCATCATGTAATATTTTTAGTTGATGAAATAGGACAATATATTGGAGATGACAGATCTTTAATGTTGAATTTACAGACAATAGTTGAAGATTTAGGACTAGAATGTGGTGGAAAAGCATGGGTTATAGTAACTAGCCAAGAAGCTATTGACGATGTTGTAAAAGTACAAGGAAATGATTTTTCCAAAATTCAAGGAAGATTTGATACAAAGTTATCTTTATCATCATCTGATATTGACGAAGTTATTAAGAAGAGAATTTTAGGCAAAACAGAAGAAGCAGAGAAGAGCCTTGAATTAATATATGAAAAAGAAGAATCAATAATAAGAAATTTATTGACATTTAAAAATGCATCATACCAAAAGGTATATGAAGATGCAAAAGATTTTGCTGATACATATCCATTTATTCCATATCAATTTAAACTATTACAAGATGTATTTACAGATATAAGAAAACATGGATATGCTGGAAAACACTTATCAAGTGGAGAAAGATCATTATTAGGAGCATTCCAAGAAACAGCCAAAAGATTTGCAGATAGCGAAATTGGAACAATAATTCCATTCTATGCTTTTTATGACACAATAGAACAATTCCTAGAACATCAAATAAAAATTGTTATAAAAACAGCTATGGACACAGTTCAAAGTGGAGAATTAAAGGACATTGATGTAAAAGTATTAAAAATGTTATTTATGCTAAAAAATATTAAAGAAATACCAGCTAACATTGATAACCTAGCTACTTTATATGTTTCAAATATAAAAGATGATAAGATTTCAATTAAGAAAGAAATAACAGACTCTTTGAGAAGACTTGAAGCCCAAACATTAATACAAAGAAATAATGATGAATACAAATTCTTAACGGACGAAGAGCAGGAAATAAATAGAGAAATTAAGCAAATAGTAATAGATCAAAATAGAATTACAGATTACCTAAAAAAGATAGTGTTTGATTATATTTATACAGATAGTAAATTTACTTATAAAAGTAAAAATTTTTCACTAACAAAATATGTGGATAATATAAAATATTCTATAGAAAATGAAATCGGAATTAAAGTTATTACAACATCTCCTGAGAAAGATGATACAGAAATAATAATGCAGTCAGCAAGAGAAAACAAGTATGTATTTGTAAAACTAGAGATTTCAACATTAATATATGATGAAATAACAAACTTCTTACAAGTTGAAGAATATAGAAGGAGTAAAAGTGGTATTTTACAAACTGGGCAGGTTGAGGATATTATCAGAGCAAAACAAAGAGAAATAGAAACTGCCGAAATTAGAATCAGAGATAATGTAAAAGAAAATCTAAATAATGCTGAAATAATTATAGCAGGGGATAGACAAAACATAAATTCAAAAGAAGCAAAAACAAGAATAAATGAAGCACTAGAGATATTGATAAATAATATTTATACAAAATTCACTTATATTAAGCATAATTATACAACACAGGACATAAAAGAACTATTCCATCAAAATATGCAAATGACAATTGGAAACGAAGTTGAATTTGTAAATAAAAAAGCTTATGATGCAATGAAAGAATATTGTGAAGAAAAAAATGCTTTTAGTATGACAATGACAATCAGAACAATATTACAAGATTTTAGTGCAGCACCTTATGGATTTTTAGATGAAGATATACTTTATTTATTAACAAGATTATTAAAAGATGAAGTAATATCACTAATCTACGGAAATGAAGTTCAAAATGTAACAGCTGAAGAAACACTTACAAAAATATTAAAAAGAGAATATTATGATAGAACAATTGTAAAAATTAGACAAAAAATATCATTAGAATTGATAAATAACTTAAAGTCAGTCGCAAGAAGTTCATTTAATGTAATTAATCTAAGAGATGATGAGGATGGAATGGTTGCAGACTTCAAAGCAAATTGTCTAACAGATACATTAAATAGATTAAGAAATATTTTGGCAAATTACGGATATGGAGCAAGAACATATCAATATCCAGGAAAAGATATAGTTGAAAAAGCAATTAGTTTATATAGTGATCTATTAAAAATAAGAGATGTATCAGAATTTTTCAAAGTTGTTACAGAGAAAAAAGATGAAATTAATGAAATATCTCCAAAAACAGAAATGATATTAGACTTTTTCAAAGGTATGCAAAGGGAACAATTTGATAATGCAAGAAAAACATTATTGATATATGATAATAATAAAGATTTTGCAGATAAAACAGATGAATTAAAAAGTGTTGTAGATAAAATTACAGAAATACTAAATAGCGAAGAACCTTATAGTGAAATTCACAATTTACCAATGTTAAGAAAAGACTTAATTGATTTATTAAGCAAAATGTATGATGCAAAATCTGAACCAATAATCAATATGATAAATGATACTATTGCCTATATTGAAAACGAAGTAAAAAATGCAGAAGTTAGAGAAGATTTCGGTTCAAGTTATATAAAAACATGTAAAGATGTTATAAATACACTTGAACATTCTAACGAATTAAAAGATATATACGCTCAACAAACAAGAATAGATCAACTAAAAGACAGATTTATAAATGCTTTAGAATACGAAAAGAGCAAAGCAAAAATAATTGAAGAAACAGGAAAAGAACCAGAAGAAGAAAAGGTTGTAATTGTACCAAGAAAAGTTATAAGAACAGATGTGCTTATGAATCGTTCTTATGAAATTAATTCAAGAGAAGATATAGACAGATATGTAGAAGAATTAAAAGAAAAATTGTTAAAAGAATTTGATAGGAATAATAATTTGACAATTAGATAATTTTTGAAGGAGCAAAATATGAAATTATTAAAGGTTAAAATAAAAAATTTTTTATCTCTAAAAGAAGAACAAACTTTAAAATTAAATAACGGAATCACATCATTAATTGGTTTAAATGAGGCAGGAAAAACAAGTATTTTAAAGGCAATTATTAAATTGAATGGCGAAAAAATAAAAAAAGAAGAAAAAAATAAGAAATTAAAAAGCAATGAATCTAGTATAACCGGATATTTTAGTATTGGTGGCGATGAAATAAAAAATATTAATAAGGGATTAGATCCATTAATTCAGCTGGATGAAAGTAAAAAATATGCTATTGAAGTTTTTGTGGATGATGAAGATGGTGTAGGCTATAATTTATTATATCTAGACGAAGAAAAAAAATATGTAAGCATGGACTCTATTTTTTTAAACATCTTGAATGGAGAAATAGTAAAAAATATTTCAATAAATGATAGTTTAGAACATAAAAAAGGAACTTATCAAGAAACTATAGAATATTTAGAAGAACTTATTAAAATGGATTCAGCTAATACAGATGAATTATCACAGATTAAGGAAATAGCTGAGTATTTAAATGAAAATAAATGGACAGAAAGCATACCTGATTATGAATTTATTTCATTTAGTGTGTTTAGAGATGTATTAAAGTCAAAATATACAATTGATGAAGTAAAAAAGGAGCAAAAAGTATTAAACATTCTTAAAATTGCAGGAATTGATATTGAACAAATTGATAAAGACATTACAGAGAATAATGTGTTTTCTATACAAGATGTTGAGAATGAATATGCTGAGATAGCGACAACAAAATTTAAGGAAATATTTAAACAAGTAGATGACAACTTCAAGTTAAGAATAAAAATTGATTCAGCAACTAGAAGTATATATTTTTCTACTCAAGACAAAACAACAGATAATGTTTCAATTCCAATTGATGACAGAAGTGAGGGGTTTAAATGGTACTTATCTATATACTTGACATTATATAATTACATAGAAAATAATGATTCACATAATAAAATTCTCCTTTTAGATGAACCTAATCTTTACTTACATGCAGAAGCACAGATGGACTTACTTGAAAGGGTTTTTAAAAAGGAATTTAAAAATATTCAAATTATCTATACTACGCATAGTCCTTATATGATAGATTCTGCTAATACCAATTCTATAAAAATCATAGAAAAAGAAACACAAACTAATATTTATAATAGTGCAAGAGAATATGCTTTAGCAAGAAAAGACATGAATGATGTTGATGCATTAACACCTGTAATGACGGCACTACATCTTAATATTGCAAATGAATTAATAGTCAACTCTAATAATAATATAATTATAGTTGAAGGTATTCAAGATTTATATGTATTAAAATCAATGATATATAAATTAAATTATACAGGAAAATTCAAAAATATAAAAATTATTCCTTGCTTTGGCAGTGAAAAAGTCACTTTTATGTTTGGATATTTATATGGTTTAGGATATAAAACATATATTTTAGTTGATAATGATAAAGCAGGAAGAAGAACGATTAATGAAATAACAAACAGAGAACCAGACAATTTTCTTAAAAATTATTTATTTACGTATTCATTATCTTTTGAATCAAAAAGTGATAATATTCAGAAGAAAATACAAGATGTTCTTTTAGAAAATTTAATAAGTAAAAATGATTGGAGCAATATATTTAAAGAAAAAAATACTATTTTATACAAAAATGTCTATGATAATATTGATAATTTAAATTTTGAAAAAGAAACGATAGATAATTTTAAGAATTTGTTTGATAATATAATAAAAAATATGGAGGAATAATGGATAAAGCTATATTGAAAAAATTTGCAATAGAATCAAGACAGGATTTAATGCAAAGAATGGGAAATAAAATAAAAACATTCTATATTGATGAAGAATTTTCAAAACAACAAAGTGGAGATGTTTATATTCTTGCTAATAGTAAACATAGCTTGAATTTGTCAAAAGAAGAATACAATAAAAGAGAGCTTCTTATAAAAAGAATTAATGAATTAGGATTAGACCAAGTTATAGAAGAAGCTGCATATACTTGGTTTAATAGAATAGTGGCAATAAGATATATGGAAATCCATGATTATTTACCACTAACACGAGATAACCAAAGTTTAGGAATAAGAGTATTATCATCAAAAGATAATACTCCTGATCCAGAAATAATGAAATTTACAAACTTAGTAAACCCAGAATTAGATATTGACTTTAAAAAAGAAAAATATGTTGAACTGAAAGATGATAATGAAAAATTCAAATATATTTTACTTTTGGTATGCAAAAAACTTGGAAGAGTTATTCCACAGTTATTTGATGGATTTACAGATTATATTAATATTCTTGTCCCAGATAATTTGTTAAACGAATCTGGATTTGTGAATAAAATTGTTACAGAAGTACCCGTAGAAAATTATGAACAAGTTGAAATTATTGGATGGTTATATCAATATTATAATCAAACTGAAAAGGATAGAGTTATATCTGCTAAAAAAGCATATAAAAAGAATGAAATTGCTTATGCAACCCAACTATTTACTCCAGAATGGATAGTAAAATACATGGTTGAGAACTCACTTGGAAGATATTGGATAGAACATGGTGGAAATATTGATTTAATAAAAAATTGGAAGTATTTTATTAATGATAATCTTAATTTTGAAGACAAACCAATTACTGTAGCCGAAGTAAATAAAATGAACGTAAAGGATTTAAACGCTACATTAGTAAAAAAAATAGCAAAGCTTGATCCTAAAGATATTAAGTGTATTGACCCATGTTGTGGTAGCGGACACATTTTAGTATATATGTTTGAGGTATTATTCCAAATATACGAATCATACGGATATAGTAAAAAAAATATTGCAGAATTAATATTAAAAAATAATCTTTATGGATTAGATATAGATGATAGAGCAGGGCAATTATCAGAGTTATCAGTGTTGTTAAAAGCGAGGGAATATGATAAAAATATTTTTTGTAAAGAAATCATAACAAATATTATGAGTATTCAAGAATCAAATAGTACCATGGAAAATTCTATTTATACTTTACTAAATGAAGAAAATAAAAAATCTGCTAAATACTTGTTAGAAAATTTTAAAAATGCTAAGGAAATTGGTTCTCTACTAGTATTAGAAAATAAAGATTATACTAGTTTGATAAATTATATTGAATGTGATAAGACAATATTTGGAGAGGAATTAAAAGAAAGGTTAATTCCTATAATAAGAAATGCACAGATATTAACTAAAAAATTTGATATTGTAATTACTAATCCACCATATTTGAATAATAGTTTTATGAGTAATGATTTAAAGAAATATTTATCGAAATATTATAAAGATTCCAGGGCGGATTTGTGTACTGCATTTATGGAATATAAAGGTATAAAAAATACTGGATATCAAGCAATGATAAATCAACATAGTTGGATGTTTTTAAATAGTTTTGAAAAATTAAGAGAAAAAATTATTTTTAAATATTATATAAGTTCAATGATACATTTAGGAACCAGAGCATTCGCAGAGATAGGAGGAGAAGTTGTACAAACAACTACCTTCATAATAAGAAAAAGTCAATTAGATAAATTTAGTTTATTTTTTAAGCTGGTGGATTATGAAGATGCTAAAGAAAAAGAAAAAAGATATCTTAATATTTTGAATACAAAAGATAAAAATAATATATTTTTTAAAAATATCAAAGATTTTAAAAAACTACCAGGATACCCGATTGCATACTGGGTTAGCGATAATTTAATTAAAATCTTTGATAATGAGAAAATATATGATTATTCGAACTCACCCAGTCAAAATATCACTGGCAATAATGATAGATTTTTAAGAAAATTTTGGGAATTAAATAATAATAATATAAATAATAAAGAAAGATGGATTTTTTATGCTAAAGGTGGTGGCTATAGAAAATGGTGGGGAAATTTAGAAAATGTAATTAATTGGTCACCCGTAGCAAGAAAAATTTATAAGTATGGAGACGGAAAACATGCTTCACAAATTATTAATGAAGAATATTGGTATAAAAAAGGAATAACATGGGGATTGATAACGTCAAAAAAACCAAGCTTTAGAATTATGCCGCAGAATGCAACTTTTGACAAAGGAGGCTCAACAATTATAGTATCCGATACAATATATAATTATGTTTTAGGCCTATTGAATTCTAAAGTATTTACAACTGTAGCTAGAATATTTAATCCTACGCTTAACTTTCAAGTTAATGATATTAGAATGACACCTTTAAAGATCTTGAATAACAATAAAGTTGGTAATATAGTAGAAAAGTGTGTTGAAATTTCAAAAGAAGATTGGGACTCATTTGAAACAAGCTGGAATTTTACGACACATCCATTGATTGAATATAAAGAAGGATATGGTTACGGTAGTGATTTAAACGATTGGAGTTATAAGATAAAAGACGCTTATGAATCTTGGAAATTAAATTGTGATGAAAAGTTCAAGTTATTAAAAAATAATGAAGAGGAACTTAATAGAATATTTATTGATATTTATGGCTTAAATAAAGAAATTATACCTAAGGTTGACGATAAAGATATAACAATTAGAAAAGCAGATAGATTAAGAGAAGTAAAGTCATTAATCAGTTATACAGTTGGTTGTATGTTTGGAAGATATTCACTAGATGAAGATGGTTTAATATATGCAGGTGGAGAATTTGATGAAAGCAGATATAAAAAATTCAAAGCAGATTCAGACAATATAATTCCAATAACAGATGATGCATATTTTGATGATGATATTGTTCAGAAATTTAAACAATTTATTGAAGTATCATTTGGAAAAGAGACATTAAATGAAAATCTAGATTTTATTGCAGAAACATTAGGGAAAAAAGGAACTGAAACAAGTGAAGAAACTATAAGAAGATACTTTGCAAATGATTTCTTCAATGATCATTGTAAAATATATCAGAAAAGACCTATTTATTGGTTATTAGATAGTGGCAAGAAAAATGGATTTAAAGCTTTAATTTATATGCATAGATATGATGAAAGCTTAATTCCTAGAGCAAGAATTAATTATTTACATAGAGTACAGACTACTTATGAAAATCTATTATCAGACATTAATTATAAACTAACAACAGATCTATCAATGGTAGATAAAAAAAATACACTTAAAAGACAAGCAGACTTAAACACGAAAATTCAAGAAATTAAAGAATATGATGAAAAAATTGCTCATATTGCAAATCAAAGAATTAGTATTGACTTGGATGATGGTGTAAAAGTAAATTATGAAAAATTTAAAGATATCTTGGCAAAGATAAAATAGGGAGAAAAAATGAAGGAATTTATATATATAGTAACTTTTTCTTTACAAATGTCTGGAATTTTAATACTGGCAGAAAAGATAGTTTCTATAAAAACAAAAACAATTATTGAAAAATATATTAAATACAAGGATTTTATGCTTATAAAATCCGGAAAAGCAAAAATATCTAAGGAAAAGTATTTTGATACAATGAAATCTATGATAGATATATCATTTGGAACAATTTACACAATTATTGGACAAGCACTAACTCTTGTTTCTGATAATGTAGACATTATATTAATAAACAAATTATGCTATATTATAAGTTTAATGTTAGTATTATATTACATTAAATATATAACAAAAAAAATAATCTTATTTATATCAAGCAAAAAATTTAAAAATCTGGAATATATAGATATTGACGATGACATGATTCCTGATAATACAGTTGCATTTGAGCCCAAAGATGATAATCTTTCAAATGAGGAGGATAATAATGTTTGATGAAGTTACACAACTTCTTTTGGATACAATAAACGGAGAATTTTCAAGAGACAATGAAAAAAAAAGAACTAGAAAAATAATATTCTGGTATGATCCAAAAGAAGAATATAGAGAATTAATAAATGAATTAAATATAGAAGATACAGAAATAATTATATATGACAATAATAGTTTCTGGATAAGGTATCATATTGAAAAAGAAGAACTAACAAAAAACATAGTTATTTATCTTCCTTTTGAAAGGCTAAAAGGAACAGATAATGAACTATTAGACATAGAAAGTTCAAATAGCGATTTACTTTTTAATCCTGATGCTACAACAATGAGATTAAAAAATCTTGAACTAACAGAAGATTGCAGAAATATAATTAAAAATTACAGCAAATTTTTTAATAATAAAAAGAGAGAAAGTGATTTTAAAGAATTTGATGTTGAAGAAAAAACACCAGACAATATCGATTATATAATTACTGCAATATTACTAGAAATAAAATCAATTAGTGAAGATGACATACTAAAAGGCATAATAAAATTATATTTTGAAGACTCTAAAAAATACGAAAATCTATTCAAATTTGGAAATGAAGAATTTATAATAAACTTGTTTAATCACACATTTGGAAGCTCTATAAAAAGCTCTAAAGAGCTTCCAGATATATATAAAGCTCTTGTATTCACATACTTTGCTTCTAGTATAGCTGACAAAAATAAAATAGGAAGATTCAGCAAATATGTACTAAAGGAAAAAGCTACAAATGTATATATATTCATAAATTCTTTAATGAGAGATAAAACTACAAAAGAATATTATGATAGATTATCTTTTGAAATTGAAAAAGAATTTGGAATAAATGAACTTATAAAAAATATGGATATAGAAGAATATAAAACAAATGATGCTTTTAAATGTATTGATAAATATATTTTAGACTATGTTACAGACAAGTTATTTAATGGAATAGGTGAGTATGCAAAATATAATGAATATCTAGATATCAGACAAAACAAATACTGGCATGATAGTTATAAAAATGAGTATGCTTTCTTAAAAGTAGCATTAAAATTCTTTGAAAAAATTGAAAAAATAGAAAATAATATAAAAACATTAGATATAGACCAATTTGCAAAAGAATATGCAGATAAGTTATATATAATTGATACATTGTACAGAAAAAGCTATTATTACTTTGATAATATTGAAGATAAAGATATGTTTATATATTTAAAGAACAGAATTGAAAATAGATATGTAAATAGTTTTATTAGTGAATTATCAATAAAGTGGAGTGATACTATTGAAAGTATGACAAGTTATGACTCTAATAGAATGACAATGCAGGACAAGTTCTATAACACATACATTAAGCCATATAACGATAAAAAAGATAGAATAATAGTAATTATATCAGATGCTTTCAGATACGAATGTGCTAGAGAATTAACAGACAAATTAAAGGTATTTAGTAATAAATCAGAAATTAATTATATGCTAGGAGTTGTTCCATCATACACAAAATTAGGTATGGCTTCATTACTACCACATAAAGAATTATCAAGAGTAAAAAATAGCGATGACATATTAGTGGATGGCTGTACATCAAGTTCTGTAAAAGACAGAGAATTGATACTTCAAAAAGAAAATCCAGACTCTGTAGCAATAAAATATGATGATATGTATGAAATGACAAAATCAGAGTGGAAAAAGCTATTTACAGGAAAGAAAGTTGTGTATATATACCACGATACTGTAGATAATGCTGGAGAACATAATGAATCTAAAATATTTGAAGCATGTCAAGATGCTATTGATGAGATAGAAAAGCTAGTTAGAGATTTACATACAACATTTAGTGGTGTAAATGTATTCATAACAGCTGATCATGGATTCTTCTATAAAAGAGGAAAAGTTGAAAGTTACGAGAAAACATCAAAAGAAGCAAATGCAACAAAACAAAAAACAAGATATTCATATACAGATATACAATCTAATGAAGAAGGTGTATTATCAATAAAATTAGACTATTTATTTGGTCAAAATAGTGGATATGTCAATGTACCAAAAGGAAATATGATATATTCAAGACAGGGAAGTGGAGTAAACTATGTTCATGGTGGAATATTACCACACGAAGTTATTATTCCAGTAATAGATTTTAAATCAACAAGAACAAGTGAAGAATCTAAAAAGGTTGGAATAACATATAGTGGTCTAACTGCAAAAATAACAAATGCAATAACATATCTTGAATTCTTACAAGATTCAAATGTAGACGAAAATAATAAGCCATGCAGATACTTATTACACTTTGAAGATGAAAACGGAAATAGAGTGTCTGATGAATGTACTATAATTGCTAACTATGAAAATACAGAAGTAAAAGATAGATTTTTCAGAGAAAAGTTTGTATTTAAAAATATAGAATATGATAGAACTAAACCTTATTATTTAGTAATAACAGACGAAGAAACAGGAATAGAACTTCCTAGAGTGAAATTCTATATTGATATTGCAATTGTAAATAACTTTGATTTTTAGGAGGTTAAAAAGTGGAAGAACTTAGTGAAAAGTTAAATAGATACTTTCCAGGAAAAGTAGTAAGAAAAGACTTAACTAAAAAAATAAAAGAGGGTGCAAATGTACCAGTTTATGTACTTGAATACCTCCTAGGTATGTATTGTGCTACAGATGATGAAAAAGCAATAGAAGATGGGGTAGAGCAAGTAAAAAATATACTAGCAGATAACTTTGTAAGACCTGATGAAGCTGAAAAAGTTAAATCAAAAATAAAAGAAAGAGGAATTTATACAATAATTGATAAAGTATCTGTAAAGCTTAATGAAAAAATAGATTTATATGTTGCAGAATTATCAAATTTAGGAATAAAAGACGTTGCAATAGATGAAAGTTTTGTAAAGAAATTTGACAAATTATTAGTTGGTGGTATTTGGAGTATAATAAAAATTAAATATGACTTTGAAGAAAATAAAAGAATGCCTTTTGTAATTGAGTCATTAAATCCAATCCAATTACCTAATATGGATATAGAAGGACTATTTGAAGGAAGAAAACACTTTACAAAAGATGAATGGATGGATATTTTAATTAGATCAATGGGAATAGAACCCTCTCAACTAAAACAAAATCAAAAATGGCACTTCTTAGAAAGAATAGTACCATTAGTAGAAAACAATTACAATATGTGTGAATTAGGCCCAAGAGGAACAGGAAAATCACATATATATAAAGAAATATCTCCAAATAGCATATTAGTATCAGGAGGACAAACAACTGTTGCAAACTTATTTTACAATATGGGTGCAAAGAAAATTGGACTTGTTGGAATGTGGGACTGTGTAGCTTTTGATGAAGTTGCAGGAATACATTTCAAAGATAAAGATGGTATTCAAATAATGAAAGACTATATGGCTTCTGGATCTTTTGCAAGAGGAAAAGAAGAAAAGAATGCAAATGCTTCAATGGTATTTGTAGGAAATATAAATCAAAGTGTAGAAGTGTTACTAAAAACATCACATTTATTTGAACCATTCCCACCAGAAATGGCAAATGACTCAGCATTTTTTGATAGAATGCACTATTATTTACCAGGTTGGGAATTTCCAAAAATGAGACCAGAATTAATAACAGATGAATACGGATTTATAACAGACTATATATCAGAATTTTTTAGAGAAATGAGAAAACGTACATTCTCTGATTCAATCGATAAATATTTTAGATTAGGAAATAATCTAAACCAAAGAGACGTTATCGCTGTTAGAAAGACTGTCTCTGGGCTTGTAAAAGTATTATATCCAGATGGAGAATTTACAAAAGAAGAACTTGAAGAAATATTAGAATATGCTTTAGTTGGAAGAAGAAGAGTAAAAGAACAATTAAAGAAAATTGGTGGAATGGAATTTTATGATGTACATTTTTCATACATAGATAATGAAACAATGGAAGAAAAATTTGTGTCAGTACCAGAAATCGGTGGAGGAAAACTAATACCTGAAGGTATGCTAAAAGCAGGACAAACTTATTATGTAGGATTAGGAAACTCTGGAAGAATAGGAACATATAAAATAGAAGTTGAATCTCCAGTTGGACATGGAAAATTCGAAACAACAGGTGTTGGATCAGATAGAGAAACGAGAGAAGCATTAAGTACATCATTCAATTATTTCAAAGCAAATAAAAAAAGCATAAGTTCAAACATTAATACAGAAACAATAGATTACTTGCTACACATACAAGACTTACAAGGTACAGGTCCATCAAAAGATATTTCACTAGCTTCTTATGTTGCAATGTGTAGTAGTGCCTTAAAGAAACCAATGCAAGGAAGCCTTGTTATATTAGGTAGTATGAGCATTGGTGGAACTATAAGTAAAGTAGATGAATTAGCAAATACTTTACAAGTATGTTTTGACTCTGGAGCAAAAAAGATATTATTACCAATGTCATCAGCAAGTGATATTTCACAAGTACCAAGTGAACTATTTTCAAAATTCAATATTGCATTTTACAATACACCAGAAGATGCAGTATATAAAGCTCTTGGAATAGAATAATAAAAATAAGCAGTAATATATATACCAGGAATAGGAGAGACGATGGAACAGAATTTTATAGAAATGTTAAAACTAGTAATTACAATTCTTATTGCATTTATTACAGCATTTTTCACAAATAAAAATGAAAGAAAAAAACAAACAACGGTATTTTTTAAGCAAGAAGGAATAAAAGAACAAAAAGAAATTTTAGATTTTTGGTGTTCAATATTATTTATGGATTATGAATCAACAATAAAAAGATATATAAAAGATAATACTAAAAGAATAATGCTTGAAAATAATATAAATAAACCAAATGAAATAACTGATACTATGACAATAAAATTAATACAAAAGGATAGTTATATGTATTCTTCAAAATTAACATTAAAGTATATAGGCAGTTATATGCAAGAAATATTTAAAAATACAGAAAAACAAAATATAATAAAGCAAATGTTTTTAGTAGGAAAAATCATAAGTAATATGAAATATGATTTTACTGGGGAGAAAACCTCGGTAATGGATTTATTAAAAATAAAAATAAATGATTTAGATATACATAAAAAAATAAAAATATATGGTTATGAAATTAAATATTTCTTTATATCTAATTATATAAGATTATAAAGACTATAAAAAATGTAATGTCTTGATTTTATAGAAAAATCTATAAAAATATGTTATAGTTATGTTTAGAGAGGTAATAAAATATGGAAAATAAAAACGGAGTAATTTATATTTTGACAAATCCATCTTTTCCAGAGTATGTAAAAATAGGATATGCAGATGATATAGAAAAGAGATTATCACAACTTAATAGAAGTGAATGTATACCGTTTGCTTTTAGAATTTATGCAGTATATGAAGTTGATTCAAGATTATCAGATAAAAAAGTGCATGCTATTATAGATAAACTTAATCCTAATCTTCGTTCAATAGAAGAATTTGAAGGAAAACCTCGTGTAAGAGAATTTTATGCAATGGATGCAGAGGATGCATATTCTATCCTTGAAGCTATAGCAGAAATAAATGGTAGAGTAGATAAATTGAAGAAATATAAATTAACAGATACAGAAGAAAAAGAAGAAGAAATGGCTAATGAAGTTGAAACTGAAACACAGGAAAAGGCTGAAAATTTTTCTTTTTCAAAATGTGGAATACCAGTTGGTTCAATTTTAAACTATGTAAATGATCCAACTATAACATGTACAGTTTTTGATGACAGAAAAGTAGAATATGATAACAAGCAAATGTATTTAACTGGACTTGCAAAAATATTATTAGGGAAAAGAATTGGAATATGTGGACCACATTTTTTTACATATCAAGGAGAAAAGTTAGACGATAGAAGGCGCAGGTTAAGTGTGTGATTTTATACATAATAATTGAGTTAAGTATTAGAAAGGAGTTAATGTGATATACATTACAGGTGATACACACAGTGATTTTACACGATTTGCTGAAGAAAAATTTCCAATACAAACTGAAATGACAAAAGACGACTACATAATAATTTGTGGCGATTTTGGAGAAGTATAGACATTTGAAGAAGAAATGCAAAATGGAATAAGTAATTTGGAAAAAGTAAATTATAAAGTTGACTATGTAATTTCCCATTGTTGTCCAACAAGTATACAAACATTAATAAATCCAACATATAAAAGAGATATTTTAACGGACTATTTACAGCAGATTTCAGAAAAATGCACATTTAAAAGATGGTATTTTGGACATTATCATGATAATAGACAAGTAAATAATCAATATGTTTTAGTATATGAAGATATAATTCCTTTAGAATATAAGAGTATTTTTGAAAAAGGTTTGTAATTATAGGGAAAATGGTTGTATAATATAATTTAATAGCATATAAAAGATAAAGAATAGATTAATTAGTAAAATGGGGAGGTAATCCAAATGAAATATAATATATATTGTGATGAGAGTTGTCATCTAGAACATGATAATCAAAAGTATATGGTGTTAGGTGGAATAATATGTGAGAAAAGCAACAGAAAAGCAATAAAAAGAGATATATTAAATATAAAAAGTAAGTTTAATATTCCATATAGAGCAGAAATAAAATGGAATAAAGTCTCACCATCAAAATTAGAATATTATAAAGAATTAGTAGATTACTTTTTTGAAAATGATGATTTAAGATTTAGAGCATTAATTATAGATAAAACACAATTAAATCATAAATTATTTAATCAGACGCATGATGATTGGTATTATAAAATGTATTATTATTTATTAATAAATTTAGTAGAACCAAAACAGGAAAATTATATTTACTTAGATATTAAAGATACAAAAAGTGCTAGTAAAGTAGAGGGAGTAAAAAAATATTTAAGCTTTAAATTAATGGATTATGAATTTAATGTAATAAAAAACATACAATCAATGAATTCAGAGGAAAGTGTAATAATGCAGCTAGCTGATTTATTGATTGGTGCAATAGGGTACAGAAATAGAAAAGTTTATGATGAAGAAGAATTTAGTTGGGCTAAAAAAGAATTAATGATGCATGTTATAGATAAAAGTGGATATTCATTAACTAAAAATACAATGTTATCAGAAAAAAAGTTTAATTTATTTTGTATTAACTTGAAAGCTGGTGATAACATTGGATAAGTGTAAGTGGTTACCTGAAATAGTGGAATGTAAGGATTATGCAAAATGGAATGAATATTTAGATGAAATTTATAAGATATTTAAAAATGATTTTATAGATAATAAACCTATATTTGAAGGAAAAAATGTTAATTTCAGAAGAGCACCAATGGATGGAAAATATGAACATACATTTATACACTTAACTCATAAAGATGAGTTCCATAAATCGGACAACCCAAATGATAGAATACCTGATCCAAGAAGAGCTGAAAGAATAGGATGGAATAAAGCAATTATAGATAATTATAAATGTAATGAAAATTGCACTGATTGTGATAAAGTACTATATTTTGAAGAATACTATAAAAAGAATATTAGATCATATTTCCTATTTAAGGATGCAAGATTTTTAGTTATATTGGAAAAAAGGAAAAGCTATAATTTATTAATAACAGGGTATTACATTGAATACGATAATGCAATGAAGAAATACATAAAAAAATATGAAAAATATAAAATGCAGAAAACGCCATTGACTTAGTTATCAATGACGTTTCCAGAATCTCCTACTACAACTTGGTAGTTGAGTTGTAATTATTATACTATAATATAATAAAAATTGTCAACAATTCTAGTAGTATTTTATGCAAAAAAGTGCAAAAAGATACTGAATATATGAAATTTTAGATGTTTACAAATAATAACAAGAATAAACAAAAGTAAAATTTTATGTTTTATATGAGTGTGGCTCTATTTTTAATTATGTTATGAATAAAATGAAAAAAGTTCCTAAAATTAAAAAGTTTTTTCAAAATTTTGAAAAAACTTTGCCACACAACACAACATTAACAATCATAAAAAATAAAAATATCAATATAATTTGAGAAAAAACCTCAAAAATATTGATATTTTTTAAATTTAGCATATAATATATAAAGTAAAGGAGGAATCATAAATGTTAATAAGATTTAGTTTTAAAAATTTCAAATCATTAAAAAATGAAAACTGTTTAGACATGGAATCAACATCATTAAAAGAGCACGAATATAACATTGCAAAAACAGAAAACGGAGACTATCTAAAAATAGCAGCTATTTATGGTGCAAATGCAAGTGGAAAGACCAATGTATTACAAGCATTTAGCTATATGAAGAAGAAAGTTTTAGTAAGTGACGATTCAAGAATAAACAATAACTTAAGTGAAGAAAACATTTTTACATTTATGATAAACAACGAACCAATCAGTCTAGAAGTAGAAATACTAGCTGAAAACAATAAAATATATAAATATGGATTTGAAGTATTAAATAATGCAATTATTTCAGAATGGTTGTATGAAAAAAGAGTTAATAAATTCTACGAAATATTTGATAGAACAAATAACAACATAGAAGTAAAAGACAATAAAAATAAATTGTTAGGTTTGGCAAACGTAGATGAAAAGACTTTATTTTTAAATGTATTTGCAAAAATAGATAAAAATAATGAGGACTTTAATAATGTATATAATTGGTTTATAGATGCAAATTATTTAGATTTAGGAGATCCAAATTTTGAAAATGTATTAAACAATAGAATATCTTTAAAAATAATTGAAGATAAAAAATATAAAGAAGAATTATTAAAGTTTATAAAAACATTTGATGCAACAATTGACTCAATAAATATATCTCCAAATTCACTAGAAGAATTAAAAAATACAAATGGAGTAGTAAAAGTTGAATTAGTTCATAATGGAGAAGATGGTAATAAAAAAGCACTACCACTTGTATTAGAATCAAATGGTACTATGAAAATGTTTCATTTATTTGACTTTTTAATGGATACATTAAGAAACGGAAGAGTGTTATTTGTTGATGAATTAGATGCAAAATTACATCCATTATTAACAAGATATATTATTAATTTATTCCACAATAGTGAAAAAAATATAGGTAATGGTCAGTTAATATATTCAACACATGATACAGTAAATTTAAATAAAGAAACATTTAGAAGAGATGAAATATGGTTTGTTGAAAAAGATAAAAATGGAGTTTCAGAATTGTATTCTTTATCAGATTATATTATAGAAGATGAAAATGGAAATGCTAAAAAAATTAGAAATGATGCAACATACAATAAAGATTATTTAACTGGAAGATACGGTGCTATTCCAGTATTAGAGGAATTTGATATAATATGAGAGACAAAGAATATTCAAGAAAAAGCAAATTAAAAAGTAAAAGGCTTGCACCAGCCAATTACTTAATTGTGTGCGAAGGAAAACAAACAGAACCTAACTATTTTAATGGGTTAAAGAAAAAGATAAATGAAAAGTATGGTAATAAAGTTGATGTTTTAATTCCTAGCATTGAAGTAAAAGGAACAGGAAAGAATACAACAGATTTAGTAAATTATACAGATAAATTTGTAAACTATTCAAACAAAAGATATGGACAAGTTTGGGTTGTATTTGATAAAGATGATTATTCAGATGATCAATTTGATAAGGCAATTAGAACTTGCGATTATAATGTTGCTTGGTCTAATCCTAATTTTGAACTTTGGATATTACCTCATTTAAAGAGAATAACTAAATATATATCAAAAGATGATATTTTAAAAGAACTGGATAAAGAATTTCAAAAAAATGGACTTGGAGAATATAAGAAAAATGATGAAAAAGTTTTTGAGAAAGTTACAAGTGATGGAAAAATACATATGGCAATAGACAATTGCAAATTAATGGAGAAAATTAATGAAAACGGACAAGCATCACAAAGAAATCCTATGACACAAGTTTATAAGGTAGTAGAGGGATTGAAAGAATATTTAGAATAAAATATTACAGAAGAAAAGCAAAATATGAGAGTAATTGAGAGTTACAGAAATATTTTGCTTTTTTGATAACAAAAGACAAGTTTCGACAAAAAAATTAAAGAAAAGATAGTAAAATTAAAAAAGGAGAAAAATAGGATGTTTATAGGTAGAAATAAAATAGAGATAATAAATAAAAAAGATAATATAAAATGTGAAGTAACATATAAAAAACCAGAAATTTTAATGTTGGATTGTGATAAAGAAGAAAGTGATAGATTAAAAGAAAAGGGATTTAACATTGAATTAGGAACATTTGGTAAAAGATATAAAATAACAGACCAGTATGGCAATAAAAAAGTGGCTTTAAATAATAAAATAGGCAATATTATAGAGAAAGATATAGTTATAATAGATATGAAACAAAGAGATACAAATGAGGAATATAATCTAGAAAATCTAGAAAATTTGGAAGATGGAACCTATATAACAACTCATGAAAGACAAAAGGAATTTAATCCAATTAATATTTCATCAAAGTTATGTGTAGAAAAATTTAGAAAATTAAGAAATAAGGATAGTATAGTTATAATTTTTGCAGATGGAGAAGTAAAAGAAAGTTATAACATAACTACATGGAAAAATAGATATTACAGTATTCAATATGAAACAATATCTAATTATGATTTCCTACCATTTAATATAAATCCATCAGAAAGCCATTTCGAAACTCAAAAATTTAATATTGTTGCAGAAGGAATATTTAAAGACATTTTCAAAAATTATAAAGGAAAAATATATAGTAGGTGTACATTTTACATTAATAGTTATGAAAATAAAAATACAAAAAAATTATTAGAAAATATATATGGTGATTTAATAGGATATTTTCAACTTTTTGAAGATAAAAATGGAATAAGAAATACATTAATTGTATTGCCACAATGTGAAAATAAGAGCTTAATAATAGAAAATATACTAATGGAAATTTTACCGTTATTTTATCCAGAAATGCTTAAGGACTTTGTAAAAGATACATGGATGGATAAAGAAGAATATATGTTGCCAGATATAAAGAATATAATTGAAGAAAGAGAAAAAATAGCAGAGGAATATGAAAAAAAAACTAAAAGATATTGAAGAAAAAATAGAATTAAAAAAGGAAGAAAACAAATTTTTATATGATATAATAAGTTCTAGTGGAACAGGAGATAAATTAGTAGAAAGCATAATTAAATGTTTACGATATATAGGATATGAAAAGATTGAAGATTGGGATAAAATAAGAAAAGATAATGATAAAGAAGAAGATTTGCATATTTACAAAAATGAAAAAGAATATTTTATAGCAGAAGTAAAAGGGATAAATGGTCCCGCAATTGAAGATGATTGTAATGTTATTGTAAAATATAAATCTAGGAATTGTTCTAAATTAAACGTCTCTACTATACATGGTATTGTTTTCATGAATTATCATAAAAATGTTGAACCAAATCAAAGAGAGGAATTGGGATTTACTAACAAAGAAATAAAAGATGCAATAAGAGATAAATATACTTTAGTTGGTACATATCAATTATTTAAAGCTATACGACTTTATCAGGAAAAAATAATAAGTAGTGAAAGTATAAGAAAATCTTTAGAGACACCTGGGATATTTAGAGCTATTCCAGAAACTTTTGAAGAAATTGGTAAAATAGAAGATATTCTAGATAGAATTAATGTGATATGCGTACCTATTAAATGCAATAAATTGAAAGTGAATGATGAATTATTAATAATAGAAGGTAATAATTATTACAGAACTAAGATACTAAGTATTATGGTTAATGAAAATAGTATAAAAGAAGCAAAGAAAGGTGATGAGACTGGAATAAAAATCGATAAAGATGTTCCCCAAATTAAGTCAGCACAAATTTACTTAATAAAATAAATATAGAATACAAAAACGAGAAAGTATTTTTAATTGATACTTTATTTAATGCACAAGCTTAATATACAAATAAGATAAGTATTATCTGAGAAAATATTAAAGATTCAATATCTGTGACAACAATTACAAAAATAAAAGTGAAATATAATGATATTTAATTTATCTATTATAAGGAAAGGAGTAAGGTATGAACTTATTAGAAGAACCTATTATTTTAAATTCCGAAAATGATTTTTTGGGTTCTCGAGAAAAAGCAGAAGCAATTAAAGAATTTATTGAAAAAAATGATGAGTTAATACAGAAAAATAATATGATTGCTATTTATGGAGAATGGGGTAGTGGAAAATCATCATTAATGAAGACTATTGATTGTAAACTAGAAGTTGAAAAGTATGACAAAATATGGATTGACATGTGGAAAGAAGAAAGTGATTATAGTAATTTAAGCATAAAAATACTAAATAAAATATTAGAAAAAATAAAATTAGATAGTGAAACAAAGAAAAGCTTGATAAAGGCCTTTTTAACCTTAGGAAAAGGAATAAATGTAAATATGCCATTTATTACATATAATATGGAAAAAGCTTTTGAACAATTAGAAAATGAAATTGAACCGTTAAATAATATAGACAACTTTATAAATGATTTTAAAACCAAAATAGAAAAATATATTGAGAAGAATAATAAAAAGATAATAGTTTTTCTAGATGATTTAGATAGATGTAATAGTGAGAATATGCTTAATATAATATATAATATAAAATTATTATTAGCTATTAAAGATATTGTTTTTATTTTTGGAATAGATAAAGAAGCTGTTGCATTAGCATTAAAAAATAAATATAATAATGAAATTAATAAAGCAGAAAATTTTCTAGACAAATTATTTCCAATATCATTTAATATGCCAAAGAATACATTTGATTTTCAAAAATTAATTAATAATACTTTTAAAGAATTGGAAAAAGAAAAAATAAAGATAATTGAAGAATTTTTTATTAAAATTAATTTTATGAATCCTCGAAGAATAAAAAAAGTATTATTAAGATATTATATTATAAAAAATATGTTAATCGAAAAAGGGTTATTAAATGAAGATAATGAGTGGAATATCATATGGATTTTATTCTTTATAATAGAAAATGAATTTGAAGAGAAAAATTATTGCTATATGCTAAAAAATAATAAAAAAGATATATTTTCTAGCAAAGTAAGCTTTGAAAAAGGGAATTCAACTATAAGAAGAATTCCAGGTTATAATGAATATAAAATATCACTATATGTGGAAGAAGAGGAAAAAAGTAGGTATGAACAAATGGAGCTTATAGAGTATATATTAAATCCAGATGATTTAGTCAAAGATACTATAGAAATTTTTGGAATTGAAAGTAAAATTGGATTAGTTCTTAATTTAAATTTATGGCTAGATTTATTTAAAGATTCTATAAGTAAAAGGTTTTGCAAATTCTTTTTTGAAAATAGAAAAAATTGTATAACAATTATGGGAAAAAATATAAACGATTTTTTTAATATAAGAAATTTAATAATACAAGAATTAGATAAATTAATGTGATGATAGAAATAAAAAATAATGATTAACATAAGTATAAATCAAAATGAATTAGTAATTTAACTATACTAAAATTTATAAAAAAGATTAATTAAAAATTATAAAAGAAACAATTGTGCTACAAAGTGTTAAGAATGTAGCACAATTGTAAAATAGTTATTCCTCAAAACATCCCATAGCTATCTGACTTCCATCCACAAACCCATTCCTATAATACTTCTTATTCCAATAATCCAGATACCTCATAAAATCATCATACAACTTATCAAACTGAGACTGAACAAACTGCCTATTATCCTTAGAAACATTACGCAAAATCCTCTCTAAACATCAACCAATCCTTTAATATATCATCATCATTAACCTCTCTAAAATTAACCATATCTAAAACCTCCTACACATATATAATCTCATTCAAAACAATTTCTTCAGCCTTATTTTTAAAATTATTCATAGCCTGAACCCACTCCATTTGATGATGTTCCTTCAACAATTCATTAACGTTTTCATCTTCTGCAAAGCTCTTTATAAGTAAATTAACCTTATTACTAGCAACATTATCTATAGCTAGCAAATGTTGCTTCAAAGTACCACTGATAAGTAATTCAGTATAAAAAGGTATATCAAAAATCTTTAAATAATTTAATCTTAATCTTCCATATTTTCCAATATGCCCATTAGGCTGTTTAGGCAAACACAAATCAGGAATAAAATAATCTCCTTCTCTATGATAAGTAATCTTATTATTCATATCAAAACCCCCAAAATAAAATTTAGGTTTCCCATTCTATATTTGCGATAAAAAACACAAATTAAATTTGCAATAAAAATCACAAAATATATCTAAAATCTGTCAAAAATAATTGGGGAAAAGTTGGGGAAAAACTTCTCCAAAAAGTTCAAAAAAATGCACAAATGTTCTAAAAACCATTTCCCCAATTTTTATTGGAATATCAGCTAAAACCCTTGATTTCACTAAATTACATAAACGTTTCAAGCACATCTCATAACCCGAAACAAGTAAATAAAAATTAAATTATAGAATATAGATAGGAGTAAGACTACAAGAAAATAAGTAGTCTTATTTTTGTACTTTACCCCAGTAAAATACCCCTACCACGATGAAAAGTAATAGAATTAATGGTAAACTATGGAATAATTGAGGAATTTGTGATATAGTAATAGCAATAAGGAAAGAGGAGAGCTTATGGAATATATAGATATATTTGATGAAAATAATAATCCAACAGGACAAATAAAAGAAAAGGGGAAAGCACATGAAGAAGGTGATTTTCATAGAACAGCACATGTTTGGATTATAAATGACAAAAATGAATTATTATTACAATAAAGAAGTGCGAATAAGAAATCACATCCTAATTGCTGGGATATATCTGGAGCAGGACATATAAAAGCAGGAGAAAGTGTAATTGATGGAGCAATAAGGGAACTAAAAGAAGAATTAGGAGTTGAAGCAGAAGAAAAAGATTTACAATATATTGCAACGATTAAAAGCACAAAAAATCCTAAAAATATGGAATTTGCTTATGTGTATTTATTAAGATGTAATAAAAAAATAGAAGAATACACTTTTAAAGATGATGAAGTATCAGAGGTTAAGTATGTTTTATATAAGGATCTAGAAAAAATGGTGGAAGAAAAAGCAGAGGGACTTTTAATACATAAAGAAGAATTTGAAAAATTGTTCCAATATATTAGAAGTTTGTAATGTTTAAAATTATTATTTAAAAAATAATAATCTTAAGGAGGAGTTAAATGGAAAAATTAATTACAAAAATAACAGATAATGACTTTGGACTTAAATTTTGTGATATGGAAAAGCCACAATTAAGAAAAGGTGCAAGAGGAATAGTAATTCGAGAAGATGGAAAAATTGCAATTTTTAATAAAGCAAATAAACACGAATATAAATTGCCAGGAGGTGGCATTGAAGAAAATGAAAATCCAGAAGATGCTTTTTATCGTGAAGTTGCAGAAGAAACGGGATGCAAAGTTGAGATAATAAAATATTTAGGTGTTACTGAAGAATACAAATATAAAAACAATTTTAAACAAATCTCATATATTTTTGTATCAAAGGTTATTGAAGATACTCAAAAATTAAATTTGACGCAAAAAGAAAAAGATGAAGGAGCAAAATTATTATGGGTTGAGCCTATTGAGGCATTAGAATTAATACAAAATTGCATAAATGATTTAAAAGACTCACAATATGAAGATGTTTATGCAACAAAATTTGTTGTTTTAAGAGATAGAAGAATACTTGAGTATTATTTAGATATTTAAAAGAAATATAATTGGAGGAAAGCAAAATTATGAAAGTAATAGTAGGTGGAATTATAGAAAAAGAAGGAAAATATTTGTTAGTACAAGAAGCGAAGAAAAAATGTTATGAAAAATGGAATTTTCCAGCAGGACATTTAGATTTTAACGAGAGTTTAGAGCAAGGAGCAATTAGAGAAATAAAAGAAGAAACAGGTTGTGATGTTAAACTAGACGGAGTTTGTTATGTTGCTAATAGAATTTTAGAAGACGATTTATTTGTAATGATTGTTTTTAATGCTAAACTTATTAATGAAAATATTGAGTTTGATAAAGAAGAAATTTTAGATGTTAAATGGTTTGATTATGATGAAATAGTTAATAAAATGGAAAGTATGTTAAGAGGAAATTATGTTAGAACAGCAGTAATTAACCAAAATAATAATTTAGTTGCACCTATTGATATTGTTGATATTTTAAAAGATTAAGAAAAAGGTGAAAAAAATATGGAAAAGTTAATAGTTTTAGGAACTGGTAGTGGACTAACAATAAATTGTTATAGTTTAAGTGCGTTACTTGAAAATACAAACGGTAATTACTTATTGATTGATACTGGAAGTGGTAATCAAATATTAAATCATTTAAAAGCCAAAAATATTAATATAAATAAAATACATGATATTTTTATATCTCATAAACACATAGATCATTTATGGGGAATAATACCACTTTTAAGATATATTATGCAACAACATAGAAAAAGTAATTATGATGGTATATTAAATATATATTGTGCTGAAGAAATAAAACAGATAATTGATATGTTTATTAGTGCAACATTTCATAAAGCACACGAAGATTTATATAAAGAAATTGTGAAATATCATTTTTGTGATAATGGTAAAAAATTTAACATTATAGGTTATGAAGTAGAAGCAATTGATACAGAATCTATCGAATGTATTCAGTATGGATTTAAGATAACACTAAATTCTGGAAAAACGTTAGCTTTTTTAGGAGACGTTCCTTGTAGTAAAAATGTGTATTCAAAAATAGAAAATTCAGATTGGGTACTACATGAAGCAATGTGTTTAGAAAAAGACAAATGTAAGGCAAAACCACATGAAAAGAATCATTCTACAGTAAAAGATGTTTCTATTGCAATGAATACTTTAAATATAAAGAACTTATTATTATGGCATTGCATCGATAATAATATAGAAACAAGAAAAGAATTATTTACTAAAGAAGCAAAAGAATATTTTAATGGCAATGTATATGTTCCAAATGATTTGGATGAAATTGAATTATAAAAGGAAATAAGAAGAAAGAATGTTCTGATTTAAAAGTATAAAATGATAGAAAGGTAATAAAAATATGATAGATAAAGTTGGTGGAGTAATTTTAAAAGATAAAAAAATCCTTGTTCAAAGAAAAAAGAATAATAGGGAAGAATGTATAATTCCAGGAGGAAAACGTGAAGGAAATGAAACAGATTTTGAAACATTAAAAAGAGAACTAAATGAAGAGTTAAATGTAGAATTAGTAAATGCTGAATTTCTAGGTGGATATGATGATATTGCTTGTTTTTCAGATGAGCCTATTCATGTCCAAACATATTTAGCTGAAATAAAAGGAAAAATAAAATGCAAAAATGAAATTAAAGAAGCAATATGGATTGATAAAGATTATAAGAAAAATGGAATAAAAGTAGGTAGTATTTTAGGAGAACATGTTATACCAAATTTAGTAGAAAGAGGTCTAATGTAATGATACTTGTAAGTGCTTGTTTAGTAGGAATAAATTGCAAATATAGTGGAGGCAATAATTTTAATCAAAAGATTTTTGATTTAGTAAAGGAAGGAAAAGCTATACCAATTTGTCCAGAACAACTAGGAGGATTAAAGACACCAAGAAAACCTGTGGAGCTTAAAGTTATTGATGGAAAAAGATATGCAATTGATAATGAAGGAAATGATGTTACAGAAAATTTTGAAAGAGGAGCAATAGAAGTATTAAAATTAGCTAAAAGCTTAAATATCAATAAAGCGATACTTCAGCCAAGAAGCCCGTCTTGTGGAGTTAATAAAATTTATAGTGGAAATTTTGATAATAAATTAATAGATGGAAATGGTATATTGGCAGACCTTTTAATAGAAAATGGAATTGAAGTTTTTACTCCAGATGAAATTTAATATTATAGTATTTTACACAAAATAGCCTAGATTCCACCATCTAGGCTATCATCATATAAACACTCAATTTTTTCCATATTTTCACGTTTTCTATCTGGAATAGCATGGCAATATTTATTCAAAGTGGTACTTATATCAGCATGTCCTAGAATTTTACTAAGTACAGGAATTTCCATACCTTGTTCAATTGCTCTAGTTGCAAAAGTATGTCTTAAAGTATGGAATGTAACTTGAACTTTATCAGCATGAGATTTTGGTTTGGATTTTATATTCTTTTTAATTTTATTTCTAATAGGTTTTTCCTTTTTATCTCGTAAACCAGCATCTATTAACATTAAAGAATATTCTTTCCAAAAAGTTTTCTGATCATAAGGTTCTCCAATTTGATTACAAAATAGAAAATCTTTATTTATATAGGATTTACCAGCTAATTGGATTTCAATTTTTTGTTTTTTCTTGTGAGTTTTTAATTCTTTAACAATAGGAGAGAGAAGCGGTATTTCTCTATAACTTGTTTGAGATTTTGAAGTATCTAAAATCAATTTGGTTTTATTCTGATTTTTAGATGCTTTCTCATGGGTAGATAATCTCTTAATACTATTTCTAACAATTAAATTTTGACCTTTTAAATCAACATCACACCATCTCAAAGCAAGAATTTCACCCAATCTCATACCTGTAAATAAATCTAATATAACAACAATTCCTAATCTATAATTTCTAGCAACATGAATTAATTTATTTTGTTCTTCTCTAGTTAAAACTCTCATTTCTTTTCTGAAAATTTTAGGAGTTCTTATAGTTTCAACAATATTTGTTTGAACTAATCCATTAATATATGCTTGTTTAAATGAAGCATGTAGCATATTATACATATTTTTCAAAGTTTTAGCTGATAAGCCACCTTCACGATTATCTAATCTACCATTGTTCTGCTTATAATTAAAGAATTTTTGTAGTATTTCTGCTGAAACAGATTGTAATTTTATATTAGAAAAATAAGGTTTCAAATGACCTCGTATATATGTTTCATAACTTGTATATGTAGCAAGTTTTATATTAGGCTTAGCATAAGTTTCAAGCCATTTGCTAAGCCAATCTATGAATAATATATTATTGGAATTAGTATAAGTTCCATTCTTTAGAGATAACAAAATGGCATTTAATTTATCTTTAACTTCTTTTCTAGTTTTAGCATATACAGATTTTCTGTTAGGTATTCCATTTTCTTTTACACCTACAGTATATCTAGCTTCCCAAGTACCATCTTTTCTTTGTCTAATACTGCCTTCATTTTGACCTCTTTTTGACATATTGAACCTCCTTGATTTAGTAAGCAAGAAGTTTTAGAAAGTTAAAGCAATCAATAAAACCTTGTCTATATAAGACATCAGATTCATATTCATTTTCTAAATAAATATAATTGATAAGTTTTTCTAAAGAATCATTAGTATTAGGAAAGTCCTTTAGAAAATTTTCAATACAAGAATTTTTATTTTTACCAAGCTTCTTATAAATTTCATCTTCTTGTGATAAATAGTTTAGATATGAATTGATTAGATTATTAAAGAACGCATCAAGTTCTTCTTCAAATAAATTTTGATTGATAGGCATAAAAAATCCTCCTTCTTTCATTAAAATTTTCATTTTTGTTGAAAGTAGAAGATTGCATGTGATATAATATTCATGTAATTCTACTTTCGAAGTAGTATTGCTAGGGAATAGTGTAATAAGATTGACTGTCAGAAACACTATTTCCTTTTTTATTTGTCCAATTTTCTAATTCCTCTACGAATACCTTCCATTTTAGATATATTTTCTTTTTTACAATATTTTTCTAATATTTCCAATGTTTCCGCATCTACACGAACAGTTAATTTAGTATTCTTAGGATTATCAGTTGGACGACCTAGCTTTTTCTCAGTCATATCCACCTCCTTTTTGACTGTCATAAATATAATAACATTATGACGGTCAAAAGTCAATATTTTTAAAAATATTTTTTACATTTCCCATTCATCTTCTTCAAACCAATCAAAACTACTTGAATATTTATGCTTCATAATCCATTCTTTTTTAGCTTGTTTGCTTAAACTCCTAAAACTTCTTATTGTTCTTTTAGGTTTATTTTGATTATATTGTCTATTTTCAAATAAATAGGCAAGGGATACTAATGTATCCAGAGAACGGTTACTAAAATACCTATTACAATACCTATTGGTATCCCTTTGAATATATTTTTCCATTTTATCTTTTGTAGTTCTTTCAATTCCTCTTGATATTTCATCATCTGAACTTCCAGATGTATTCTTATTGTTTCTGTAAGTTCCTTTTTTAGTGTATTCAGAATGTCTGCCATTGAAATTTGCTTGTCCATTTTGTATTCCATATTTTTGATTTTGTCCTTCGTATCTTCTATCCACTTGAAAAGAGTTATCCACGTTTCTGGTTGAACTGTGTAAAACTCTGCTTTCATTTGTGTTTGCTGTGGTATTTGATTTTTCTCTTTTAAATTTTCTATTAAACTCATTTTGCATATTCTCCTTTAAATATTTAATATCATATAATTTATTATCTCTACACTTCATTCCAGTTGGAGTAGTGTAAGTTATACTTTTTCTTGAATCAGTCCAATTAACTTGATACCCTAAACTATTCATATTTGATATGAAATCTTTTTTAGTTAATGAATTTTCTATTGAATAGTCAATGGCATTTATTAGTTGCATTTTCCAACTTTGACCTTTATTTGCTACTTGATATTCTTTTAGTGTTAAACTATTACTAACCTTTGAATTTCCTTTTAATGAAATAGTGGAAAGTCCATTTTTTGCACATAATTCATTAGAATGTATTTTTATTTTTTCCATATCTTTTTTACTTTGTTGAAATTTCTTACCATCTTCAAAAGATACAGAATTTATTACGAGATGATTATGTACATGTTCTCTGTCAGTATGAGTTGCTACTAATACTTGAAAACCTTTATATTGTTTTGCAAGTTCTAATCCAATTTCATGTGCTTTGTCATAACTTAAATTATCGTTAGGGGAAAAAGATTGTACTAAATGAATATATTGTCTGCCAGTTGTCTTGTTATATAAATTTTTTACAGTTTGCATTTCCTCTAAGGCATTGTCAGAAGTACAATCTTTTCCTGTAATTAATTCAGTAGTAGTTTTAGCATCTTGTGTTATGTAATTTATAATATGTTTTAAAGTTGATTTGGAGTTAGTAAATTTAATAACTGCCATATATGTTTCACCTGCTCTCTAATTTCACTTAAATCTAAACAAGTAATAACACCTTGATGACATAGTCTAGTTAGCTGATTTAAGTTATGTCCAATTTTAGCAAGTTCTCTTGTAGCATCATCTAATCCATCAATTACATATATGTTCTTGTTAAGTGCTGAATATTTTAAATAGTCAGTTAAAGTTATATTAGCTTTTTCAGATTGCCTTTTTATATAGTTATAATCTTTTTCACTAACTCTAAAATTAATTTGTTTATTATTTTTTCTCATATATATTAAGTTCCTTTCTCTAAAATTTGTAAAAGGGGTTTGGGTTCTCCCAAAATTAAAACACCCAAAGTGAATTTTGGGTGTAAAATCTAGTGGCAAAGCCACATATAATGGTTCGTAATTGCTAAAGCAATAACGCAACCATTTAATTGTATGTCTATACAATTAGGAATCTTGCCTATAAAAAACTACAAAGAATAGCTTAAATTTAGCAAGAAGTGAAGTATTATATATAAAAATACTGTTACATCTGTTACAACACCGTAGAATATAGTTATATAAGTTGATTATAAACTTTCGTTATTTGTTATATATCTGATACAAGTTGTAACAAATTCTGTTTCATTTTTGTATCAGATAATTTTAGATAATTGTTACTAATATTTTCTTACAACCATATGCAATTTAGAAAAATGTAACAGTTGTAACAGAAAATATTACTGTATAATACTCCTAAATTTATCTTTTTTTAACCATATAAATCTTTGTGGGCTACCACCAACTCGTAGTAATTTTGTTCTACTATCTTTTGAAGTTTCTATAAATCCATCTTCATCTAAGTGTTTTAATAGAGTTCTCTCACTTACTGAGAACAATTCTCCTTGTTCATCACAAAGTTTTTTTACTAATTTATGAGATATGCTTGATATTAAATAATAGTACATATCATCTTCATAACCAATAAAGCCATCTCCACCTGCATATTGATAAGTTCTTATATCTTGAACTCTTGCAATTTTGCTTTCTAACAATGAATTTAATTTAGTAACAAACTTTATACTAGGATTATCTTCAGTAACAGTTTTAAATTGAGATATTGCTAGATTTATTAAAATATCTGCAAATTCAGAAACTAAAAATTGTAAATCATCATTTGTAAGAACATTTGCATTATTCATAAGGTTTAAAAATTTCTCAAAACCTATAAAGAGCCAAGATAATGCTTCAGGTATTCTAGGATGAAAAGTTATATTTCTATTAGTTAATTCTGTAATTAGGATTTTTCTATTATTTATAAAATCTTCTCTTAATTTATTTGCATATTCTTTTTCTGTATAAACACCATTCACATATTGATAAATCCATCTAATATAAAAACTCATAACAGATTTAAAAGCTCCATTTCTTGATAATTCTTGTAATTCGGTTAATTTCGAAACATCAATGTCGTTTGGCTGTAATTCAATATTTATATATCTAGCAGTACCGCTTTCGGAAATATCTGGTGTTGATTCTCCAGTAATGATGACATTCCCTCTAGGTGGTTTTGATATTTTTAATGTACTATCACAATTTAATCTATTTTTTCCTATTCTATCGCCATAAGATCTCATAATGACTTGTGCTGTTTTATTCATAGATAATTCATCTAATTTAGTAGAAGGGTGGTAGTCATCAATTACAGTTAAAACATCTTTTAAGATAAATGATTGTGCAATGATACTATTAGCAGTATCTCTAAAAGATATAGGTAAATCAGTATTAGTAAAATCTCCAAAGAATGATAATATAAGAGAAGCAAGAGTGCTTTTCTTAGCACCAGTTTTTCCAATTAAAAATAATACTAATTTTGGTTCACAATCAGCTATTTTTAGAAAATGATTTAATGGAGATAGAAATGCTAAAGCAATTAAAGGTAATATGATTTTATGTGGTATAAATTCAGTATCTAGTAATTTCATTATACATTTTAAATCTTCATCGATATTTCTTTCTGTAATATCTGTTAAGCAATATCGTGATAATTTTCCTTCTAGTTCAACATTTGTTTCGATATTTTTATCTAAATATAAGCCATTACATAGAAATACTAATTTATTATTAATATTTCTCCAACCAGTATGACAATAGATATGTTCAGTTTTTATATTAGTTGCAGTACATTGAATAGCATGTCTAATACAATCTTTTACAGTTTGTCCTGTTTCAATATTACAATGTAAGCCCCAATTTTTTGTTATCCAATTCATATTGTTAAGATCATTTGCAGATATTCTAATGGAAGGCAGATTTTTGCCATTAGAATGTTTACCTTCCATACTCAAATATCTTTTTACATCTACACCATCATCAATAATTGTTTCATTTTTTAAATAAGGAACAAAGTTTGATAATTTTTGATAAACTTTATTGCCTTTTTTGTTTGTAACCTTAAATAAAGAACCATCAATTATTTCGTAAGGTGTCTTTTCAAATAGAGAACTTAAAGAATTTTCTTGATTTTTATTGAATTTATTTGTATTTGCTTGTATAATATCAGTAGAATCTTTTTGATAAGAATAATATTTAGAAGATGCTTTCTCTGTGCCAACATTTAAAGCATTTGCCTGAATATTATTTTTTTTATTTATATTTTTTTCCATAAGTTACTCCTTCTAAATAACATTTGTATTGTTATTTACCCATATTAAAAATTTATCTTTTGGTACTAATTTTCGTTTACCAAGTTTAAGTGTAGGAAAATCTGAACGATTCATTAATTGATATGAATTAGCTTTTGAAATTCCTAAGTATTTACTAATATCTGTTGCTGACAATGTTGCAGGTAATTCTTCGTTTGTTTTAAATGTACTTCTCATAAGTATTTGTTCTCCTTTCCTCAAAAATTTTTTTCTTGTTTAATGTCCTTATATATGTATTTAATACCATAATGGTTCTGTTTCCATTCCATCCATCTAGGAGAGCTACCCCTTTACATCACGTTAGCCAGGTAGAAGTTTCATTATTTGTGTATATCTGGACTATTTAGTTTTCAATGTGCATAAGCGAAGATAAAATTTTTATCTGCTTCTGATGGAAATAATAAAACGATATTGAAAAAATTACAATAGTTTTGTATAATATGTATCGTAGAAATCGATTTTCTAAAAAATGCAAAATATCGATATTCCAAAATATAGGGGTGATAAAATGGCTTTATATGCGACTTTGAACGAAAATAATCATATATGTATTTATCCAGATAATGAAGATTTTTTAGGAGTACAGAGAATGGAATTTCCATTAGGAATCCATTTATTAAACTTTATGTATTTAGATATTGATGAGATAAATATGGCATATACGCAAGTTATTGGTTTAATAACCCAAAATGCTTCGAATACTAAAATATCAATGTTTGATTACATAGAAATGTTACAAGATTTAATGGCACAAATAGATAATAGTTGTGTATATATGCACTTTTATACACAAATGCTATATGAAATTATGTCTGAAACTCCAACAAGTGGAGTAGAAAGAATGGATATATTAGAAAAGAGAATGCCAGATACTACTGTAAAAAAATGTATTTATGTAGAACATGAAAATGCAAATAAAGATAAAAAATTAAAAACAGATGGATATATAGGAATTAGAAAATTGGCATCAGTAATTGATGAAAAGAAAAAGGAAAGATATATAAAATTTTATCATTATGTAAGAGAAGAAATTATAGCAGATATAAAAAGAAAAAGAGCTATTTTAAAAGAAGAGATAGATTATATTTATAAAAAAATAACCAATAGTCAATTAGAAGGAATGTCAAATGCACAAAAACTATATGTTCTAGATCAAACAAGAGTTATTGAAAATAAACAAGATAATTTTTATATAAACAAACCATTTAATGTATTTTATAGGGCAGTTCATAATTTAGATGAAAGAGCTGAATATAAAACAAGTAAAGATTTGATTGATGTGGTTAAAAAAGATAGCACAGAAATGAAGGAATTATATGAAATTAAAGATATGAACGATTTAATTCGATTTGAATTATTAAAATTTGTAAGCAGTGATATAGAGTTTAAAGAATGTGAAAATTGTCATCAATATTTTATACCAGTAAATAGAAAAGATGAAATATATTGTAATCGACTAATAAAAGGAACAGAAAAAACTTGCAAAGATGTTGGAGCAATGAATAGACATAAAGAAAAAGCAGGAGATATACCAGGAGAAAAAGAATATTGGAGAGTATATAAAAGGTATAAATATAAAGCTGATAGGAAAATAATTTCAAAAAGTGAGTTTAATCAATGGAATTATATGGCTTTAGAGTTAAAACAAGAATGTGCTGAAGGTGAAATTACAGTAGATGATATGTTAAAAAGGATAGAAGTATTTGAAAATAGAAAAAAAGTTGGTAAAAAATAGAAAAATTAAAAAATGAAAATTGAATTTGCCAGACGTCTGGCAAATTTGTGGAAAATATATACAAAATTGGAAAAATATGATAGAATTGCTAATATAAAAATGAGAATATTACACAAAAGACAAAAAATGAAAATATAAAACTATTGAAGGGAATGTGTAATAATGGATAAAAAGAAAAAAGAGAAAAAATATTTTTTAAAAGATAGTGAATTAATAAGTATAGATGACGATAGATTCAATCAAAAAGACGTAGTAGATAATTTAAGGTTAATTATTGAAAATACAAATCCACCATATAATATAGCTTTAATTGGAAAATGGGGGATAGGAAAATCTTCAATAGTAAATTTACTATTAGATAAATATAGAAAAGACTCTGACAATTATATTGTCCAAGAGATAAATGCTTGGAAATACGAAAAAGAATCATTAAAAAATGTGTTTCTAAAACAATTATGGCAAGGAATTAGTGGTGAAAAAGTCAAAACTTTTGAAACAATTAAAAAAATATATAGAGATATTATAAATCAAGATGAAACAGAAGATGATTCAAGATTTAAAAATATGATGAAAACATTTTGTAAAATAAGTTTTGGAATATCATTAGTAAGTATTGTAGCATTTATAATATATAAAGCTGTACAACTTAATGGATTTGGTGATGGATTTTGGAGAGAATGGTTTCTTGGATATTGCAAAAATATTGGAAAAGTATTGATATTTCCTTTAATATTATCATTTGTTACAGTTACTCTATCAGAGTTTATAAAAAGATACGATAAAAAAATTGAAGTTAAAATACCAATAGAAACAACAGATGATTATGAAACATTTTTAGAAGATACAATAAATAAAAAAATAGTACAGAACAAAAAGAAAAAAATTGTAACAGTAATAGATGATTTAGATAGGTTAAGCATTGACAAAATAGTAGAAGCATTAGATGCAATAAAAGCGTTTGTGGGATTTGAGAATTGTATTTTTATAGTTCCTTTTGATGATTCAATTTTAAAAAAGGCATTAGACCAAAACAGAACAATAAAATTAGATGGTAATCATCAAATGGTAGAAAGTGAGCTAATATTAGACAAGTTGTTTCAATATAAAATATATATACCACCATTATTAGATTTTGATATAAAAGAATATGCAGTAAATTTAGTACAAGAGAATATACCGGATTTTATAGAAGAGTATTGCACAATGAATAGACTGGAAAGTGTAATTAGAAAGGTATTAATACACAAAAATGTAACTACACCTAGACAAGTAAAAAAACTTATAAATACATTTGTTAACAATAAAATATTAATGACTAATAGAAGCAAAAATGGAAAAATTGAAAAAAATTTATTAGATAGTGAAGAATCTGATTTGCAATTAGCAAAGATATCAGTTTTACAAGCTGATTTTAATGATTTTTATGATGTGTTATTTAGAAACTTCAATTATATAAAAAGAATTGTTGACTTACATGAAACAAGCAAAAAAATAAACGAAATAGATGAAGATTTACAAATATTTTTTGAACAGAAAGGTAATGAAGAAAATATTAAGGCTGAAATAAAATCAGAATATGAACCGTTAATAAATTTTTTGAAGCAAACTGAAAAATATCAAGTCAATAATATAGCACCATTTATGTATTTAATACAAGATGAAATAAGTATAAAAACAGGTGATGAAAATAATAGACGTATTGTTTCAGCTATGGAGAGCAAAAATACAAAAACAGTCAGAAAAATGATTGAAGAAAATGACAATATGATTGATTCAATTATGTATGAGCTAGATAATGCAGAAGATACAGATTTATTAAATGGAATAATAACAATAATAAATTCTTTTGATGTTATAAAAGAAGAGAATAAGACTATTATTGCTGAAAACTTATCAGAAAAAATATATAATTTAGATTATACTAAAGAAGAAATAAATATTTTAGAACTAAATATAAACAATGTATTTTCTATATTAAAATTAGCAAATAGAAAAGAATACATAAATAAACTTTTAGATAAATATATAGATTGTGCAAAAGAAAATACAGATTTGGATAAAAACATAGAAATTATAAATAAATATTTAGAAGAAAAAGATAACTTAGAAAGTAATATAAAGGGCAATTTTAAAGAGTTTATTTGTAAAGTAATAGAAAATAATACAGAAAAAATTAATATATTTATTGAAAAAGTAAATATTAAAGAACAGACCATTTTTGTAGAATATTTTGGGAATCAACTATTTAATACACTATGTAAATATATGGATACAAGTAACGACTTTTCAGAGAAGATTCTATCTAAATATGAAGAGTATTTCAAAGAACTAGACAAAGTTGATAAAGTATTAGATTCCATAGATGACATAATAGTACTATTTAAATATACTAAATTACTTGAAAGGCTAAATAGACTATTTACAAAGGAATTATGCAACAATATAGATGTAAATAAAGGTACAGAAATAGCTAACATAATAGCAACATCTAAGAGTCAAGATAAAGTAAATGCTTTAGATATATTAAATAAAATAAATTTCGAAATAAACGACGAAAATAGCGAAGACATAGATCACTATTTAAATGATAATTTAGAACAAGAGAAAGCTCAAGAACTTATAAAAAACATTTTGATTAAAGACAAAGATAATATACAATATATAGAAGAGACCTTAACTAATATAACTGAAACTATATTCAAAAACGAAAAATATGATGAAATATTTAAAGATATAGTAATATATCTGGATGAAAATATATTAGATACTATATTTGAAAAATTAACAGAATTGTCTGCATTTAATACATCTAAGGAATATTCAAGAGAAAAACAAATATTTAAATACTTATGTATAAAAGAAAACGCATCATATATTACTAAATTTATAGAAGATACGATAATAAAAAAATATAAATCATATCCATCATATAAGACATATTTTAATTATACATATGAGGTGGTTATTTATGCAAAAGAATATATAAGTGATGATAAGTTGGAAGAATACTTAAAAACAGTTATATCAGCTTATAATAACTATCCAGAAAGAGCAATTTTACCGTTCAAGCTTTTAAAAGATGAAATACCAGATAATATAATGAAACTGTTAATACCAAAGTTAAATGAACACCTAAATACGAGTACATATGAAGATAGTTTTAGTATATTAAGGAATAATAGAAAATTCTTTTGCGGTGAAAATGATAATTTGACAGAATATGTGCAATTTTTAGTGGATAATATAAAATTAGCAAACAGTCCTAATATAGTAATTGATGCACTAGATGAACATTTTAGTTATATATCAAAAATATATGAACTAAATAGAAATATTAAAGATTTAGAGGGATTTAATTATGATAAAGCATTTAAATTTATAGGAAAATCATTTGATAATAAAAATTTAGAAACTGTTACTGATGATATAAATAGAATTCTTAGTGATAAAGGAACTATACAAGATTGTTTAAATATAGAGTCAAAAATGAAAAAATATACATTAAATGATGTAATAAATCAAAATTATAATAATTTAGATAATATTTCAAATAATGTTTTATTAAATAATATGATAGAATTGTGTACTATAAAGCAAAATGATATAAAATCAGCAACTGTTTTGAAATTTATAGAAAAAGCACTACAAAATATTGATGATGTTGAATATATTACAAGTATAGATCAATTGTTAGGAAAATTTGAAAGAATGTATTTTAGTGAAAATAAAAAAGAATTAAATGAAATATTATATAATTGCTATCATATTACTACAAGTAATGTAATTAAAATAAGTATGATGAGAAGAGCACAATATTTTAAAATAACAAGAATGTTTAGAAACAAAATGATAGATGAAGAAAAAGATTTTTATAATGATAATGTGGGATAAAAGGTTATACCCCTAAAAATACCCCTACCGACCTAAAAAATAATAGAATTATTATTAAATAATAAAAAGAGTGTTATGCTGTAACTATACAGAATAGCACTCTTTAAAACATAATAGAAAAAACGAGAAATGCATTCCATTTCTCATAACCCGAAGGCCAAAACAAAGAGCACAAAACAAAAGAAAAAAAGGCAATAAAAAAACAATAAGAACCATTATTAGGAAACAAGAAAACCCAAAAAACAAAAAGGCACAAAAGAAACGCAAAAAATAACAAAAAAATATTGAGAAAAAAAAATAAATATGATATAAATAAAAAGAAAAAAAGAAAAACAAAAGCAACATAAAAAAATAAAAAATAAAAAAGGAAAGAAAAGAACAATGAAGAACCAAGAAAACATAGAATACACATACAAACACAGAAAAATAGTAAAATACCTAGCAGAAAAATACATACAAAAAAACAAAAAAGAAAAAATAAAGCAAATAGAAGAACACGACATCGACAAAATATACATGTACTTAATATACGAAAAAAAAGAAGTATCAAGAATACACAGAAAAATATCAAAACACCACCAAAACGAAAAAGAAAAAACAGAAGTAGACTATGAAGAAATGGCATTAGACTGGGAAAGTGCAAGATACACAAAAGAAGACAAGCCACTAAACGCATATGACACGCTATACAAATACTATCCAGAGCTAGAAAAACAAATACTACCAATACTAAAAGAATGGGGAATAGCCAAAAGCAACATGCCAAAAGAAAAAGACATAGAAGAATACGCAAAAAAAGTAAAAAACACAACAATAGAAGAAATAAAAAAAGAAATAAAAAAAGACTTAGAAAAAAGGCTAAGATAGAAAAAAGAAGAAAGATTAAAGTAAAAGAAAAGCAAAAACAAAAGAAAAGCAAAAACAAAAGAAAAATAAAAAAGCAGCCTAAACATAAAAACAAAAAAAGAAAAACCAAGAAAAAGCAAAAAACAAAAAAGAAGCAAAAAAATAAAAAAGAGGCTAAAATAAACAAAGCAGAAAAAGAAAAACTAACAATAAGAAAAAAACAAATTTAAGCAAAAGCAAAATAAGAACAAAGACAAACAAAAAATAAAAGAAAAAAAGGAGGAAAAAATGTGCACAGCAGCAACATACAAAACCAAAGACTTCTACTTTGGAAGAACATTAGACTACGAAAAATCATATAAAAACGAAATAACAATAACGCCAAGAAATTACGAAATAAAATTCAGTGAACAAGGGTCAATAAAAAGTCACTATGCAATAATAGGAATGGCACATGTAGCAGAAAACTATCCACTATATTATGACGCAATAAACGAAAAAGGATTAGGGATAGCAGGATTAAACTTTGTCGGAAACGCAAAATACAACAAGAGCAAAAACGGAAAAACAAATATAGCACAATATGAATTCATACCATGGATATTAAGCCAAAGTGCAAAAGTAGAAGAAGCAAAAAAGAAAATAGAAGAAATAAACATCACAGACACACAATTTAACAGTCAATTACCAGTAGCACAATTACACTGGATAATAGCAGACAGCAAAGAAACCATAACAGTAGAAGCAGTACAAGAAGGAATCAAGATATATGAAAATCCAATAGGAATCCTAACCAACAATCCAACATTTGACAAGCAAATGTTTACGCTAAGCAAATACAGAAACTTATCAGCCAAAAGCAAAGAAAACACATTTGCAAAAGGAATAGAACTAAAAGAATATAGCAGAGGCATGGGAACGCTAGGATTACCAGGAGATCTAACTTCAGAATCAAGATTTATAAGAGCAGCCTTTGTAAAAATGAACTCAATATCAGCAGAAAGTGAAAAGAAAAGTGTAAGCCAATTCTTTCACATATTAAACTCAGTAGAACAACCAAGAGGAAGTTGTGAAGTAGAAAACCAAAAATATGAAATAACAATTTATACATCATGTTGCAATGCAAGCAAAGGAATATATTACTATACAACATATGACAACCATCAAATAACAGCAATATATATGCATAAAGAAAACTTAAACAACAAAGATCTAATAAGATATACTCCAATAACAGAAGAACAAATAAACGATCAAAACTAAAGCAAAAAAGTCAAAAAAAAAATAACAAAAGAAACATCTAGGCAAAGGCACCAACTAAAAACAACTAAAACAACTAAAATTAACTAAAACTAAAAACAACTAAAAATGAATAAAAAAACAAAAAATGGCAAAAATAAAGAAAAAGAAAAAATAAAAGAAAAGGAGAGACTAAAGATGGATAAAAAAGAAAAGATAGAAGACACAAAATGGGAAGAAAAAAACAATAGCCAAGCAAAAAACAATAATCAAAAACAAAGCAAAATAGAAAACAATAATCAAGAAACGGACACAACAAAAAAAGAAGAAAATCAAAACGAGCAAAAGCAAGAAATCCGTAAGCAAAAAGAAGAAGCAACTAAAGAAAACAACACAACGGAAAAAGAATACAAAGAACAAACAAAAGCAGAAAAGGAAAAAAAAGACATAAAAGAAACACAAGAAAAATCTAAAGAGACAAAAAAAGAATACAAAGAAAATTTAAAAGAAACAGTCCAAAATGCAGAAAAAGAAGAAAGCATCAAAGAAAAAATAGCAAAAATAAAGAAAATCAAAGCCAAAAAAGGAATAAGAAATGTAGGAATAGTAATAATAGCAATAATAATAATCTTTATATTAGTGTTAATATTAGATAAAAGCCAAAACACATTTAATGGCCAAGTATTAAAAATAGTAGGAATAACAGAACAAAAAACAGAAGAAGCAAAAGAAAAACAAGAAAGCAAAGAAGAAAAAAAGAAAAAAGAAAAAGCAGTAAAAGTAGCCCAAAAGAAATTTAAAGAACTAGGAGAAAAAGCCAAAAAAGAAGAACTAGAAGTATTAAAAATCAAAAGAAAAGGCGAATACTATTACTATATATCAGCAAAAGATAATACAGTAGAAATAAGAATAACAGACAACAAAATAACAAGAGTAAACAGCATACCAGTAGAATAATATATATGCAATCAAATATTTGTGATTACGTTGTAACGGAGAACTAATAAAATAATACTATATGCAATCAGTAAATACAATTCCAAATCAAGCAAACACTAATCCAAAAAGGTAAAAAAATAAGTATATAAATATAATTAAAGTAGCAGAAAATGCTACTTTTTTTGTGTTCTAGGAAAGCTCTCTAAACTTCCTATAATATTAAAAATAACAATGCACAGAAATTTGCAAAGCAAATTTCGCGCACGAACAAATACGCGGACTATAAAATGTCTAAATAAGTGCAAATGTTATTAATGTCCGCTTTTGTTCTGTTCTAGGAAAGTTCTCTAAACTTCCTATAATACTAAAAATAACAATGCACAGAAATTTGCTTTGCAAATTTTGCACACGAACAAAGACGTGGACTTAAAAAAGATCTAATAAAAGCTAATATTATAAATGACTGCATTTTGTTCTAAAAAAACAAAAAATAAAAAATAAACAAAAGCAAAAAACCCCTAAGAAAAGCCAGAAAAAAATAAAACAAATGTAACAAAGATGTAAACAAAATGACAAAAACAAAGTAAAAGCAAAAAATCCGTAAAAAGAAAAGCAAAAAAAGCAAAAAGGCACAAATTGACACGAAATGACAAATAAGATAAAGTAAAAATATAAGACAAAAGGAAGAAATGCGTCAAAACACAGAAAAAAAAGAAAATCCGCCAAGTCAAAACACAGAAAAAAAAGAAAATCCGCCAAGTCAAAACACAAAAAAAACAAAGAAGATTCACCAAGTCAAAACACAGAAAAAAGTAAAAACAAAAAAAACGCCAAACAAAAACACAAAAAGTAAACAAAAACACAAAAAAGTAAAAAATAATAAAAGCCATAATACAGCAAAAAACAAACAAAAGAAACAAAAAATCTGGGAAAAGGAGGAAAAGCAAATGCTAGAAAGAAAGCTAAAAAAAGCAATAGCACAAATACTACTAATAATAGCAATAGCAACAGTAACAATAATAAGTATACCAGCAGGAAAAGTATATGCAAGTACTCTAGAACCAGCAAACGACCAAAAAATAGAATACAGAGCAATATCACAAGAAGTTGTAAACGGAAAAAAGCAACTAATAATAGAAGTAAGAATAAGAAAACTAAAATTCAAAGGAATAGACTTAAGATTACAATATAATACAGCCCTCTTAACACCATCAAACATAGAAACAAACGCAGCAATAGACGTAAATGATGCAGACGGGATACCAAGCAACTACACATATATAAACGGATTCGAAAAATATATGGACATGTTAGAAATAGAAGGAACAACAGGAGAACTAAGAATGGTATACTCAATACTAGGAGAAGACGAAAGAACAGGAACAAACAACTATTATAAAGAAGAAACAGCAAATCAACCAATAGTAGAAGTAGCAGACGAAGCAATAATAGGAAAAATAAGTTTTCAAATGGAAGACGAAATAGCAATAACAACAGACGACATCAAATTAAAAACAGGAAGCACATCACCAACAACAGGAATAAAAGTAGTAACAAGCGAATCAAACAACTATCAAGCACAATCACTATTTGAATTTACATTAGATTTAAAATCAAAAAACGCAAATCTAAAAAAGATAGAAATAAGTAATGGAAACAATGAAGAAGGAAACTACAAAAGTTACGACTTAAACCCAACATTTGACAAAGACACATTAGAATATGAAACAAAAATATTAGAATATATAGACAGTGTAGATTTAAAAACACAAGTAGAAGACGCAAAATCAACAATAAAAATAAAATACCCAAAAAAAGATAAAAACGGAAAAACAGAAAGAGACAGTAACGGAAATATAGTATATGAAGAAAAGCAAATAACAGACACAAGTCAAGAAATACAAGAAAAAATAGCACTAAACAAATTAGGAGAAGAAGACACAATAATAGAAATCACAGTAACAGCAGAAAAGCAAGAAATACAAAAAACATACAAAATACATATAAAAAGACCATATGGAAAAATAAAAGGAAAAATACAACTAGGAAAAGGACTAAAAGAAAGTATGGATGGCTCATATGGAATAACAATGAATTATGTAGCAGACTTAAGAATATACAAACAAGACCAAATAAATTGGGACGACATCATACCAGGAAATCTTTCATTAGATGATGTAGACAGAGAACAAACAGAAAAAACAACAAAATCAGATGATGAAGGAAACTACGAAATATATGTAATCCCAGGAAAATATGATTTCTATGCAGAAAGACAAGGATTCCTAGCAGATATAACAACCAAAATAACAATAAACGAAAATGACGAAATAGACTTAGGAACCAAAATACTATACGAAGGAGACGCAGACAGAAGCGGAATTATAGACTTAAATGACACAATAGAAATAGTAAACAGCATGGGAGCAAGCAAAGGAGACAGCACATATTCAGAAAAATATGACTTTGGACAAAAAGGATATGTATCATTAGATGATATGGTAAGTGTAGTAGGAAACCTATATAAAACAATAACAATAGAAGAACACACAGGATAAAGAGTCAATGAACAAAACGACAAATAAACAAAAAAGGAATCAATAATTCAAACGACAAATAAACAAAAAAGGAATCAATAATTCAAACGACAAATAAACACAAAAAAGTGTCAATAACCCAAAAGGCACTCCAAACAAAAAAAGCAAGGCAAAAAACAGTCAAAAAAATAAAAAACAGTCAAAAAAATAAAAAACA